>Ga0209499_1000007_pt1 | contig 241725 bp, 208 predicted proteins | sample C_130208_EF_Meta_FD_187306 | JGI IMG/M metagenome (GOLD analysis project Ga0209499, IMG submission 187306) | Freshwater microbial communities from Lake Croche, Canada to study carbon cycling - C_130208_EF_MetaG (SPAdes) (version 2) | ecosystem: Environmental > Aquatic > Freshwater > Lake...
GGGAACCATCAGGTTCATCTCATCAAGAAATTCACGCTTGCGCGTGCGCTTGGTGACAAGCTCAAATCCGGTATTGGCAAGACTGATTTGTTTCATGGCTCTACTGTCTCACGTCGGGCCTACTTGCCTATGACTTTTGCAGACCTTCCCTAGAGATACGCCGCGCGCACAGCTTGCGCAACAGCAACCTTAGCGCGGACCGCGACACCGATCCTTGAAACCACGCGTCATCAATAATATTGGTACCAACATAAGTAAGAATGAAGTACGCCATGAGAATCACTTCCAGAGTGCAGGTCACCATTCCACAGAAGCTTCGGCAGAGCCCGGGCCTGATGCCCGGCACCGATGTCGAGTGCGAAGTCGCCGCTGGCGTCGTGCGACTGCTCAAGACGACCGACGGTTCGCGCCGCAAGACACGGGGACACACAACAAGACTCACCGTGGCGCATCATCACCAGCCATGAGAGTCATTCCTGAACCCGGTGCCGCAGCGGCGGCGCCCAAACACGGCAAGCCAATGAACCCGCTGAGCTCCAAAAAGCTCCTGCTGACGAAATGGACGGCGGTGACGCCGCGCAAGCGCGAGAAGCATTTTGTGGTGGTGCGGGTCATCGAGCCCGAGCTGCCGTCGATGCGCGTCGAGCAGGTCGAACTGGAAGCCGTGCATTCCAAGCAGGTGTATCTGCTGCACTGGCGCGAGCTAACCGATGCCAGCCTATGGCGCCAAGGCTGGGTTTGACGCGACGCCGTCCGGGATAGATGGCGATAGATAACGAACGGTTATGTATTATTTATCAGTAACTTAAGTACTGATTTCGCGGTGCGGCGATAGACCGAGAAAGGCTCAAAATCACTCCCACTCTATCATCAACGAGCCTTCTAAGCTGTTGATTTCAAAGTGTTTACAAGTAGCGCGTTCGATTTTTACCGTCATTTTTACCGTCAAAGTGTCGGGCACCAGCATTGGCGCGGGTTTCCGGGCGATTCGACGAAAAGTGACCTTTCGAGATCTATCGGGATCTATCGACTCCCAACGCCCTAGACACCACCTCACGGATGCCGTCAAATCGGACTGAGATCGATGCCGATGAAGAGCCTGATCAAGTCACGTAATTCATTGTCGCGTATAACTTTTTCAAAAAATATTTTACCGTCAATCGGTCACCTCCCGACGATGAAGTCGATGTGGTCGACCTCATGCGGCAATATCGACTCGTTCACAGCTGAACGAAATCGGGTGAAGAGTCTGCGGGAGGCTTCATGTTGCGGCAGCTGAAACCAACTCCCCCAAGGGGCATCGGCGCCTTGGTCGCATCCGACGACAATGCGACGCGCCTTCCTGCCGCTGAATAGCAGGGGACGGCTTACCCGCGCAAGTTCGTCTCCGGCCACGGATCGCCAAGTTGCGCGCAAGCGATCCAGGTAGGCTGAGAGTTCGGTGCTCGTAGGCTTGTGTCGCCGGTCGAAGTTCCATGGCCGCAACATGGGTTTGCCAGTCGGGCCGATGGACATCGATTGAAGTGCAACGACGGAATAGAAGTCCTCCTCAGCGACTTCAACAAGCTCAGGGCATTGGTTGTTCAGTGCCCATGCCACCGTCTCGTCCCAGCGGGCCTTCTTCTCCACGTCGTTGCTGAAGTTCCACCCGCTGAGGATCAAAGGAACAGGCGACTCTGCGGGCCTGCAGACGTGGGTCCGCCCATATGCTGCGAGTCGCCTGGATATTGAATACCAAGCGCTCGGAAGTGGGCAGACTTTTATCATTGTGGTGACCGTCAACCGACTTGTGGCTCTATCGCCCTACCGGCCAAACAAGCGCCGATTCCTTCACAACTCTGGACCCAAACTGGAGATCCACGGTATCCAGCAAGTCGTTGAGCGCAGACATTGCCGAGCTTCGCCAACTCGTGAGGGCTTCGGTGTCAAACGCTCCATCCGGGGACTCTGATTTGAGGTTGCAGCGGTTCAGAGAACGAAGCACCTCCCAGTCGCGAAGCAGCCTGAAGCTGCCTAAGGCGCCGGTGATCCCGACGATTGCTCGCCGCGACTGTGTAGCCACATCGGTCACTCTGCTCGACACGTCGACCACCATCATCGGATCGTCAAGGCCATCGACGGCACAAACCGTTCCAGCGAGACGCTCCGCCTGATGCAGTGCCTTCTCAAGCAGCGGATGCCCTATGCCCATCAAGTCCGCCTGACTCGGCGCCTTCCGATCGAAGACCAGGTTGTCATAGGACTTGCGAATGGCGTGGCTGGTGAGCCAGTCCTCAGGAGTTCTGAAGGACAGCGCGGCGCCTTCCACCTTCGGTCGGCGGCGGTTCAGGGTCAGAACGTTCTGGAAGAACGGCATGAGGTCTGGCAGATCAACTGGCGGGACGTCCTTCAGATCCGATAAGTCGAAGCTCTCCGCATGGCCAATCAGGTCGCGAACCGTCTGTATCGCCGACTCGCCACCAAGCGTTCCAGTCGTGTTGTCAAACCACGCGTCCAGCTTCTCACGCTTTACGCTGATCGCACCGGAGAAGAGGTCGTCGAACAGGCCCTCGCCACTCATGCCCAGAACGAGCTGCATCAGGTCCTCAGGCTCGTCCATCGCAGACCCGAGCGCACGCATGATGCTGTTGAGTTTTTGCTCAAGCTTCTGCCAGATCATGGCTTCGACCGTGTCCGGGTTCCTGAGGGACACCACTTGAACTGGGCGCTGCTGCCCGTAGCGGTTGAGTCGGCCGACACGTTGGTGCAGCCGCATGGGGTTCCAGGGCAAGTCGACGTGGATCAATGCACTGCACCGCTCCTGCAAGTCGATGCCCTCGCCGCCAGCCTCCGTCGACACCAGGAATCGAATGCGACCGGCATTGAAGGCATCGCACATGTCTTCACGGCGTCCCGCCAACTGGGTCAGGCGACCGTCTGGCAGCCTGATGCCTTCCAGGCGGTCGTCCCCATTCATGAATCCCACCGCGCTCTGGCCAAACTCCGCCATCAAGGCACTGATGACAAGCGCCTGGGTCCGCTTGTACTCGGTGAAGAGCAACACGGGCTCATTGCCAAACCGTTGCTTGATGACCTCGATGATTCGGACAATGCGTGTCTCTGAAGTCACCTGATCCGCAGCGGCAATGAGGTCTGAAAGGTATCGACCCTCATCTTCCATCAGGCGAAGTCGTGCCTGCTTCTCATCCCGCAGCCAGCGCTGCAAGGCCTGTTGGGCCTCGTCCCCGTCACCTTCATCAATGGCTGCAAGCTCCGACTTGGACTTTGCGGCCTCCGCCCCGAGACGTTTGATCCGCGTCTGCAGCGCGGCGACAACCGCCGCAATGGAACTCGAAGCGAGCTTCTGAAGCGCAATGAGCACAAGCATCACTTGCCCTCCCTCAGTTCGACTGAGGGACGTCGCGTATGCCTTGCCCGCCAGGATGAACTCGGACATCAGCTCATAGAAGGTCTCTTCTGGTGGCGAGTAGGTGAATGTCTCGGGGTGCTGGACCACTGGCTTGAACAGCCGCTGACCCTTCATGTCAGTTGCCTTCTGTTTGGCGTTCCGGATGAGGAATCTCGGAAGGGCCTGGAGCATGCCGCCTTCGTTCTTCTTGGGGCCGAAGACGTCGGCATCGAGCAGACTCATCAGCGACCAGAACCCAAAGTTTTTCCCTCGATGAGGCGTGCCCGTGAAAAGCACGCAGGAGGTCACCTTGCCAGCCCTGTTCAGCTTTTCAACCAGCTCGAAGCCGAGTGTCTTTCCGGTCTCCTCGTCAGCGTTGAGGTGATGGGCCTCGTCGATGACCACCATGTCCCAGACAGGCGCATCAAGCAGGCGGTCGTGCCGGCCGTTGCGGTCCGCGCGCAGGGTCGGCATTGAAGCGACGACGATCTGGTGAATGCCCCAGAAGTCGGTTCGATCTGTGTCCAGATCCGTGTGATACGTCGCCGCCCGGATGTCGAACATCCGCTTCAGTCGCATCTGCCACTGCCCAACCAGCTTGGCCGGGCAAAAGATCAACACCCGCTGGACCTTCCTGCTGGCAAGCAAGGGCCAGAGCAGCAGACCGGCTTCGATCGTCTTTCCCATGCCGACGTCGTCAGCGATGAGCAGACGCATCGGCCAGGAACGTAGTGCACGGTGGCAAACCCAAAGCTGATGTGGAAGCAGCGAAATACGCGACCTCGTGAACACGCCCCAAGCCGCATTGACCGATGTGATCACCTCGGCCTGCACTCGCGCGGCCACTTCAAGCGAAGGCGCCAGCTGCCCTTTTGTCAGCGCTTCGGATACCGAGGCGACAGGCGTCAGCTCTTTCGTGAAGACCTGCTCGATGCCGTGAGCAAATCGTACGACGGTCGTGTCTCCATCCGTGAGCAGCACGGTGCCTTGTCCGTGCCGTGCGTGAAGCACCAAGGCATTCGCCTGGTAGGCCTTGCCGTTGGTCGTCACAGTTGCTCCTCCTGCTCTACCGTTTCGTCGGACTCCATGAACGATCCGTGCTCCGCCCATCGCTCAGCTTCGCGGCGCGCCGCCTCGTTGGTCGCTATGAGTTGAAGCGGAATGTCATACGCCCCCGAGAAACATGCCGCCTCTTCGCCTAGCTCGGATACCAGGACACGGTAGATGTCGCCGCTGGACCTGAGATCGGTGTGCCCAAGTCGAGCCATCAGCTCGAGCACCGCACTTCTTGGAGCAAAGGCAAGCTCGCGCGCAACATCCGAGGACAGGATTTCGAGACGAAGCAACTCACGAATGACCAGGTGCTGACCCAGCCTAAGCATGCCGCTCAAGGTGGGCGCCTCGATACCTGAGCCACTGAGGCTGGGGTCCGACGCGGGCGACAGCAGAAATTTGGCTAACTTCGAGTCGCGGCGATCCAGCGTCTGAAACAGATGAACGTAGGTGTCGAGCCATCGGGCGATCCGATACAGCCTTGGAAAGCTGTCCATCCACAGCTCGAAGAGCGTGTCGGTCTGCTGTCCCTCGCCGTAGGCCCGAAGAATGTCCATCCAAGCCTCGGCGCCGACGTCGGGATGCACTTCGCAGATCGTCTGCCACCAGCCCTTGCTACCCAGAAAATCGAGGAAGCCACGATGCTGCTGGTCCGTGACACGACCGTACCGGCGGAACAAGCCCATGCTGAACAGCGTCATCCAAGCGGTTCTATCGTGAGGCTCTTCCTCTTTGAGTGCACTTCGCTCGACGCTCGCTGGCCAGAATTTGCGGTCGAACTCGGCCAGCCACTTCATGCCGTTCTCAGACCACCAGCCATGAATCGAGGCCAGGTCGAGACTCGGCGACAGGTCCGGAAAGTCTTCCTCGTCGGTTGCCGCCAGCCCGAGTTTGGTCAGCAGCAGTCGCCTCTCTTCTGTTGACAACCCACCCAAGGCAAGTGAATCCTCTTTCAACGCGAACAGCCATCCGCCCAGGTGACTACGCGCTCGCAGGAGTTCAATGACCGGCCCGTAAATATTGCGTGCCAGCCATGTGGCGGCCGCGCACTGCGGGTCGTCGCCAGTGGCGGACATACACCAGCCCGCGAGCATGGATGGGTCATCGCTCCAGACGGGCAGGTATTGCTCAACGAAACGAAATGCCGAGGAATCAGCCACGTAGTCGCGGTGCAGAACAGCCTTGTCCGGCGCGAATCTGCTCAGAAGTTGGTCCTCTGGACCATGCCCTCGAATCAACGCCTTTGCGGCAACCCATGTGCCGGCACGGGAGCGCAGCGAAAGCGAAGCCATCTCTGCGCGCCACCTGTAGGGCTCGCCAAGATTGCTCGGCCAGACACGAATGACCTCGGCCAGGTTGGCTACCTCTGCCGGTGGCAATTGACCGCAATCGAAAGCCCCCACGACCTGAGCCAAACCGAGAGCAGGAATGCTCTCTTCCTCTGCCAAACCGCTGCGCTGCAGCCACCCACGAACCTGTTCGGCGCACCATCCTTCAACGGGGAACTTGTCGACGAACAGCTCCCACCGGAGCAACGCAGGCGCGACGTTCGCCAGGTAGGTCAGATTGACCGACAAGCACAGACTTTCGACATCGGCCAAGGCCGCATCGTCCTCTTTCAGTCCGTTTGGAATCCGACCCGTCCGATCCACGACGTTGCGGACAACGCTGCAGGCGAAGGTGTCGAGCAGCCGCACGTCCATCGCTGAATCCTGCTCAGGTGGCTCTCCAAGAAGCTTCTCCCACAGACCGTACCAAAAGCCGGCCGGCGACACCGACTGGGAGCATCCCATCGCGGAGGCCAGGACAGGCCAGTTCGATTCCGACTCGGTTTGCAAGTCAATCAGGACCGGTGAGACTTCGTCCGCGAGTGTCTTCGTCAGGGTCGTGTTGATGAGGGTGGCAGACTTTCCGAGCGCCAGCGTCGCGCGTCCCGTGTCGATCTGAAAGGGCGCGTTCAACAGAACGCCACGGGCGGCTGTTCCGCGGGTCGGCGCTGTCACCCAGGTGGCTGGAACAGCAGGTTGGGCTTTGCGGTCGAATTCCTCGATACCGCCTGCTCCAATCCGGAGAACGACACTCCCCGAAGCGGCTCTGAACACCAGGATCCCGGAGTGGACGCGCCCGCCGTCGACGGGAAGCGCCACAGATCCGGTCTCGATCTGCCTGCCGCTGCCCAGCCGAACGATCCGGGGTTGCCAGGTGTGAGGCTCCTCACCCACCACGACACAACGAAGCTGCCGCGCAAAGACCGGCAGAAGCCCAGCAAGTCCGGCGAAACGCTCCGTCACCTCAGAAGCAGCACCCCGCGCATCGAGCGGCAATTCGATCAGCGTTCCACGCAGCGCGCGCTGACTGGGTGTCTGCACCGCTTGCTGGAACTGTTTCGTTGCCGGACTCGCCTTCCACTTGCGCGGAAGGCATCCCGCCACCACGTCAAAGCACAGATCACCGCTCCAGACACGAGGTGTGCTCGATGCGAGCAGCACGCTCTTGAATCCAAGTCCGAACTTTCCGGTGACTCCCTCGTCTTCGTCCTTCGCCGACGCTCCCAGCATCAACATGCGTTCGAGATCGTTCGCAAACTCCGCCTTGTAGCTGGCCAAACGACCAGCGTAATTGATAGGACGACCCCAGTGGGCGAAGCGGATCATCCGGTCCGACGACTGCATGACGAAGCGGCCGATGGCCTCCGCGTCGAACTCCAGGCGGCCGTCGGCCTTCTGCAGATGCTGCATCTCGATGACGGCGTCATCAGCGTTCTGAAAGACCTCGAACGGGATGCTGGCTACTTCGTACTGGTTGTGCGTGACCCGAGCCTTGATGCCAGCCAGCACAGCGCCCTGCACTTCTTCATCGGATTCGACCAGCGCGGCAAGGTCTGCGAGGGCACTTTCCAGACTTGCTGCTGCGCCAGCACTGCTCCGGCCTGCGCGCTTGGCGCTGGCCGCACCGCGTCTGGCTTCGTCCAGGCTCGCCAACGCCTTCGACAGCTTCTTGTTCTTTCCGATACCGGGCAATGAACGCAAGGACTGGGGAAGACCTTCCAGTATCAGGCCGCGCGCCACGTCCAGCGTGACCTGGTCCGCCTCGTCGGCAAGGGCAAAAAGCTCGGAGAGGTTGGCGTGCTGCTGGTTGTAGAGATCCTTGAGTAGTGATTCTCCCGTCCGCATCAGGATGTCTCGCTGCTGCTGGGGCTCTTTGTCCAGGAGCGCGGTCGCAGGGCGCATATGCACCCGACAGGTGAAACCCTGCCAGCGGTCCGTCATGACGAACAAGGTCTGGAGCTCATCGACAGGTGCCATCCGAACCTGAACTGCGGCGCCAGTCAATGACTTCGCGCTCACGTGGTTGCCGCTCAAAACCGCAACACGAATGGTCAGCGTCCTGAGCGCCTGCGCCAGCGTCTTGTTACCCATCCACTTGACCCGCCGGTCAAAGCCATCCTCTTGGCCCGGGTCTCGCCAACCAAGTTTGGCGAGATAGTCCTCGTATGCGATGGGGTCGAGCCAACTCTTCGCGAGAGAGGCGACCCGCTCTCCGAAAAGACCGATGACGGCACCCGCAGCAGGCTTGACGCTGCTGGACACCAAAGGCTCGAAGTACTCCTCTAGCGACTGAAGCAGTTGCTCCTGCGCAGCGCCGCCCTCTTCACCCGGCAAGTCAGCCGGCTCGAGCGTTGGCGTCGAACGGTTGTCAACAGCGATTCCGCCCAAGGATTCGAACTGCCTGTCGTTCACGACAAGCTCAGGCATCACGCCATGCACGCCAGCCACGAGTTCGGCGGCGGCCACCCAGGTTCCGGCCTTGCTCAGCAACCGGAGTTCCGAAAGCGACTTGCGGAGTTCTGAATCGGAAGCGCTGGCGCGCCACTCGCTCAAGTAAATGCCGAAGACCTCGCGCACGGGCGCGCTCAGCCCCAGCTCTGGAATCTGTGTCAACGTCCTCCGGCAGATGTCCGCAGTCAACTGTTTGGCAACCTCAGGGACCAGATGCTTCTCGACCGCATCGATCGAGGTTGCGACCGTCGCCCGCTCAAGAATTCCCCATGCGGGCAGCAGGTCGATGGAGACCAAGGTGGACATGTATTGCTGTAAGTCACGATAGCCGGTACGTGCTGCCCGACCGATCGAGAGGCCGGCCTCAGACATCAACTGCCCCAGAACCGGTAACGCTTCTTCCCCACTGCTGACTTGAGCCAACAGTGCCGGGAAGGCGGGGTGAGCCCGGAGTTCGGCGGACAAGTCGTCCGGGCTGGCGTATGCATAGTCACATCGGCGTGCGAGGCCTCTGATTTCAGCGTCGAGATTGCTGATGCGGATGAGACTGTTCAACGCGATTGCTTCACTGGTTTCCAGCGGCAACCATGCCGTTTCACTCCAGGCCTGCGGCAGTCGATCAGCAAGAGTTCGATGTGCGCCCAACAGGTCCATCAGGTAGCGCCAATGCTGAACAGGGCTCGGTGCTCTCAAGACGACTGACGCGGCGGTCGTCGCGTCCCAGGTCCGCAGGAATCGCTTCTGCTGCCGCTTATGGTCATCATCGACGGATGGCTCTACGAACCGAACGCCAATACTCAGGCCATCAGGGAGCTCAGGGTCTCGGCCCAAGAAACATTCACCCTGCACCGCACCGCGGTGACCGCTGAAGTACCTGTGAAGCGGCAGGCGCATCCAAGCGTGCTCCTCCACCACCCTGCCGAGCAGCAGATCGATCTCCTCGGAAGTGAATTCAGTCGCGTCGACCCGGCTGAAATCGTTGCACACGCGAAGTCGATTGAGCACGGAGGTCTCATCAACGGCTTTGACGTTGAGTGGCTGTGCACACTTATCCGGTATGGAACTGCACAGGCTGTCGGCCAGCACGCGCCACGGCGCCTCATCGACCATTCGCCATAGCCTGACCCAGGGTGACTTCTGACCAACCGGATCCTTCCACAGCACATCGCTACCAAGATAGTGGTCCGGCGATCCGTGCAGCAGGTATCGAACGCCTCGGATGACGATTGGATCGTCGAGTTTCGCGGTTGCGACCAGCGTGAGGAGGTCGGCGCGCTGCAAGTTGTCGCCAAGCAGCGGCGGCGTCGCCTGTGCACCCGCTGCACGCAACACTGCCTCGGGATCTTCAGAGCTGGGTATCCTGCCAAGGCCATCCTCTCTCACCCCATCCACATAAGACGCGACGGTCGAGCGAACCACGAACACTCGGAACTCGGGGAGGGCGCGAGCCAGCTTCTGGACGAATCCCAAAGGCCGATTGGGATCGGAAACCTTGAAGACCCACCCTCGGCCATGGGACTCGGTCAATTCGGCCAGGGATACGCCCTCGATATCACCATCCGCACCTTTGTAGGCACGAAGCACCTTGAGGCGGCTGCACTGGCGCAATAGCGATATCTGTCTGGTCTCGTCGCCAGCTGCTCGAATGACGCGCTCTGAAGCATCAAGAAGCTGAGCCTTGGTAACGCCGCCTGAGTGCGATTCGCTCAAGTCGTGCCGCGTCATGGCATCCAGCCAGGCACCGAGGTCTGCATCGCTCGCGATCGCAGTAACGCCGTCCGGACCGAGATCGCCAGGTACCGGCAGCGCGCGGGTCGAAGCGCTCAAGAGCGTTCGATAGAGTGTCTCAGGTATTGCCCCTTTGGCCGCATGATCCTGCGGACCGAACGCGAATATCCGGTCGGGCGACAACAGTTGAACGATGCGCTTGAAGAGCTTCCTGTGCTGGCGGACGTCGACCAAACGTACTGCCTGCAGGCACGTTCGCAAGAGGGCGACCAATGCATCTTGGATGTCGCCAGTACGGACGTACCGTGCAGCCTCGATCTCCAGGAAGTTGGCGAGATATTCGAGGTCCGTCCCGCTCTTCAGTATCTGCGCATCGATGCCCTTAAAAGCACGAATCAGAAGACCCGGCTCCCAGGTGGCGTGGCCGATCGCAAGGCTGGGGGCCCCGGCATCAGCAAACGCATACCCGTTCAAAACTGCCAGGCCAGGCAGCGCTCGCCACGGTCTCTCTGCATCGTGCAGGGGTGGAGCTGGCAAGGACAACACCGGTTCAATGGCTGGCTCGACGAGCTCCCAACTCGACCCAGACTTCGTCAGCCGTCGAATCCAGGCAAAGCGTTTGCATATGAATTGCTGAAACGTCGGATAAAACGCGACGCGCGACCCCGCATCGCCCGCCGCAGCGCACTCCACGATGGCGCGGGTCAGCGCAGCAGTCTCGTCGTCTTTCAGTGCAGCGGCTTTGACGTATTCCGAGAGTCCCGGGAGGAACTCCGGCAGCACGGCCTGCTGCGCCAATGACTGGTTCCATTGCTTCAGCACTACGTGCTGCGATGGGCTTTCTGGCAAGACCTCACAAGGCTTGTCCAAAGCGTCCATGTCGGCGATACCCCGACGACCGGCATCAACGAAGAATTGCCCGTGCAGGACGATTCGATACTCCCGGGAAGACCCTGGTATCCAGGCTTCGTAGCTGAAGCGCTGCTCCTCGGCCGGAAGGAAAACGGCCCACTGCAGGTCCAGTCGACCGGCACGCTTGTCTGCATGAGCAAACATCACGGCTGCTTCGGCGACCGCCTTGTCGGGTCTCGGCTCGCGGGTCCCAGCCTCCGTGATGACCATAGACGTCGGCCAGCTCTTGGCCGCACGCAGCGCGCTGAAAGGCAGAACGGCACCTGGCACGCGCTGGCGAACCAAGAAGTGCATGTGCTCAGAGCGCGGGCGATCATCCCTGACAGTGCCGGAGATCTGAACGTCGTCGGTCTCGTGATCAAGCCGTTGATCCGAAGGGTGCGACTCCAGAGTCACCGTGAACGGTTGACGCATGTCCGCCCCGGAAAACCTCACCTGTTTCAGGTTTCTCAGAAGCGGCAACAGTCCCCCGATGCGTTGATCGGTGCGGGGGTCTGAGAAGAAGTCGAGGTCCTCTGCGGGGTTCTCACCGGGATACCGCTCGATGATTGCCGCCATGGGTCGTTCGCCTGATCGGGGAACATGCGACTGCTGACGCAGAGGAACCCACAACAGGAACCAATCTCGGCCGCTGGATGCCTCCGGCTGTGCTCGCGCCACCGCCTCCAGGCAGCCCAAGTCTTGGTCTGTGACGGTCTCCCACTGCTGGTGCATCTCCGAGCAGTCATAGTCTTCAGCGCGCCACGGGTTCAGAAAGTCTTGACTGAGTTCTCCCCCATGGCTTGCCAAGTAGAAGAAGCTCTCACAGAGGTGGAAGACGCTCTTCATGCCGAGACCGAACTTTCCGATCGCCCCGGAATCACCCGCCTTTGCGTTCAGTCCAAACGAGCGAATTGCGCGGCGATCGCTTGCCTTGAACCTCCCGTCATTCAGCACCCAAAGAGCCGGGCCCTTGAGCAGCATGTGGTCGGCTGCCGCACCATGACCAGGGTGAAACCCGAACGCCAGGGACTTTGCTCCCGCGTCGTCCGCGTTCTGCACGAGTTCCTTCAGGATCGGGAAGCCGCTCCTGTAGCGATCGCGCAGATTGATCGCAATCTGATTGACGTAGTCGGTGGTGAATCCAGTCACTTCTTGCGTCCCCCGCAAAGCTCTCGACTACGTATGGATATCTTCCGGCCGAGCGACAAAACCGCCAGGCTCGATTTCGACAAGCTAGGCACGCCAGCCTCAGCCAGGTTGAGCGGTGGCCGGCTCATACCGTATCGCCTTCCGAGTCCGTCGGTAGCCATTCGCACAGCGCTGAGCCGGGGATCAACGAGACGCAGATGCCCGAGGTCTTGCCGACGGGCACGCGAGGAGGCCAGTCCAGTAGGTCCAGGTCCATGCCCGCAAAGTAGTCTGCCAATGGCTGCGCTGCGGCCTGGCCGAACGTGTCAAACCACTCGCCAAGGTCAGCGACGACCAGGACCCCAATGGTGCTCGCGTGAGCATGGGTAGCAGTCTTCACCGCGGCACGCAGTTGCTCCAGGCCGGTCTTCAAGCTGCCCTTGCTTGCACTCGCCTTGACTTCGAGGAGCACAGTGACCCCGTTGCCGGTCTCAAAAACGCCATCGAGCTCGCGAAACCGGACCACGTAGCGGTTGCGCAGGTCCACCTGCTCCCACCGCAGGACTCGGAACCGGGTTGCCGAAAACCGTAGCTGCATCTCCTGCCGAACGCGCTCCTCTACGAGTTGCGTGAGTTCAAGTCTGGAGTCGGGTGTCTTGGTTCCCGAATTCACCTTGGCCAGGAAAGTGTGGTGCGCCACGTGGCGGCGGTAGCTCTCTGCATCCAGAGGTAGCAGCATTACGCCCTTGATCGATGCCATTTGCCTCCCGCGCTTGCGCACTGCATTCATAGGGAAGGACCGCGCGCAGCGTGGTCCAGTCAACCTTGAATAGTGACCGGCGACAAGCTCACCAGATGAGCCTGCTGAGACCAATCGGCGGTCAATCGCCGAAACTTTGCGGATATCCCCAGGCCGGCACGCGAACAGTTCGGATCGAGCCGTAGTCGGGGCATCGCGCATGGAGAGGCACTCGATCGACATGTCCGCTACCCGATGCCGGCGAGCAGCCGATCGATGAGATCACTGGCCTGGCGCTGCCGGAGCACCCTGGCCTCGCGGAGTTCAGGCTCCGGCCCTTCACCAAGCTCGAACTTGGCCACCGAAACCGGCCCGTCCTTGCGGTAGCCCTCAGTCGCCTGGTCACTGGCGAATCGGCGCCTCAGGACATCGAGTCCCTCCCGGATGACGGCTGAATGCGCGCCGGCCATCGCATGGCCAAAGGCTGCGACGACGGCGCCGAGCCCGTCTGGGGCATGCTCGATGCAATAGACCAGGTCATGGGCGTCCTTGCGCTCGAAGCGCTGGTCGAACGCGAAGGCCTTCAGGGAAGTGAAGCTGACGATGTCCGCATGCTTGACGCGTTCGGTGGCCATGCCGTTCTCGCCCAGCAGCTCCGCGCGGATCTCTGTGACCTGATGCAGGTCAAAAACGATGGACGAATGCGGAATGTTGAGCGCCGAGATCGTGCCTTCCGTCGGCAACGGCTGCACCCGGCCCCCGGCGATCTCGGGCGCATCGGCCAAGAGCTCCAGCACCATCAGCGCGCCGTGCTCTGTGCGCGTCTGCCATCGCCACGAAAGCTTCAACCCCTGTTCGTTGACAGCGCGCTCGAAGCCCATCCGCTTCAGGTTGTCCTCCAGCGAGTGGTACGCGTCGGTGTCCGCCAGGAGCTGCAGATCGATGACGATGTCGACATCCAGCGTGCCGGCGTGCGCAGGCACGTCGGGTGGACGCTGAGGCACCAGATAGCGCGGCGTCAGACCTCCGACCAGGAAGACCGACTCCTTCCATGGCCCGAGCCCGCGCAACAGCGTGACGAGGACACGCTCGCAGTCCACGGTGTAGGCATCGCTGTATCCGCCGAAGTGCGAAGGTTTGACCATCAGAAGCCGATCCTTTCCCGGCGCAGGTGCTCAGCCAACTCCTTGGCGCGCCCCTCGGCGCGCACCAGGTCCAGGTAGGTCTGGATCGGGCTGGCCAGCCAGACACCGTCCACCCGCTGCCTGAACAGCAGATCCCCTGGGGACTTGGCGTCGATGACCACCAGATTCGCGCCCTCATTGACGGGTCGGGCGCCCAGCTCACCCAGCGCAGCCTCGGTGACCGAACCGGCTGGCAAGCGGATGCGAACCTGCGAGACGTTCGACAGAAAAGGAGCGTAGCGCTGGGCAGCCGCTTCGTGGGTGACCGCATAGTCGATCCCATTCGAAGAACACACACCGTCGAGTCCTGTGGCCAGGGCGTCGACCTTCACGGCAGGAACGAAGAACCTGCGTATCGCCTCAGCCGGTTGCTGCCGCAGGCTCGTGGCCCAGGCATCCAGCAGTGCCGCAGGCTGACTCACACGCCGCTGCTTGCCAGGCCCCTGCCCCCGTGAATCCAGCCAGTCGAGTCGCTCCAGTTCGGTCAAGACCATTGACACCGTCGACGGGGATGCCGAGACGTCCTCGGCCAGCTCGGTCACACCCAGCCAGTCATCGCGGCGCATCAGCAGGCCATGCAACACGTGAGCGCGACGCCCGGAAAACAGCGAACGGATGGCCCGGGAGGTCGACTTCGACGGTGGCTTGTCCACGAAGAAGAGCGCCCCCGGTGCCGGGAGGTACAGGCTGCCCCCGGCGTCGAAATAACCGACCCGCTCCGTTTTCAGCAGGTCCTTGGCGCCCGGTGAGATCGATTCGGCCGCGAGCAGCGGCACGGCGCCTTCTGCGCCGGCATCGCCAGTGCGCCGCGACGCTGCATCCCGGATTTGCCAAAGTGCTTGCCGGACATCCCGCGGATAGAGCGCCTTTCGGATCCCGACCAGCAGCGCCAAGGGACGCCCGGCAACCTGCATCGAGACTGAAACATCGTTGACCGCGGCCTGCTCGCCAGAGTCGCCCTGGCACGCGAGTTTGGCCGTCACGTCCGGGAGGGCCCGCAGGGCTTCCAGGAGTTCGGCGATCAACGCGCTCTCGACTTCAGATGTGTTCACGACCATGCCTCATGGATTATTCGCTGTACAGCGAATGAGGGAACTGTATAGAATATTCCGTAAGAATGCAATATTTGCTGCACAGCAAAATTGATTCCATATCATCTCAGTCGACCCAAAGACCGTCACGACACCTTCGAAGGGAGTGCGCCGACCATGACCCCCAGCAAGCCGCCAAGGACCCGCACAGGGGCTGCGGACGACCCCGGCCTGCAAGCTCTGCTGGCCCTCCCGCCGGGAGAGCGACGGGACGCCGTGGCCAAGGACATACGCCGACGAGCACCGCAGTTCAGCGCCATCCCCGCCCATGATCTGGCAGATGCACTGGACGTCCCGGAGCACTGGCGGCCGGGCAGCGAATGGTCGTTCACCCGCTATGCGCCGATCGTCAGCGTCGAGGAACATGCCCGGTACAACTCACCGGCATCCGAACTCGTCTACTTGATCGAAGAGGCCGTAACGGCCGAGCGGTTCCAGCAACTTCTGAAGCATTCCGAGCCGCTGGACGAATCCGACGACCCGAGCTTTGCGTTCTTGACCAAGGGCGAACGCAGCCGCCTGGAGGATGCGATCGCCGAGAAGCAGATGGAAGCCAATGAGTCGAACGGCATGAACTGCATCGCAAGTTGCTCGGTCGAAAGCGACTCTGGGGCGGTTCTGGAATTCGAAGGAGACGTCGAGGACGACGGGGCCTGCATCAATCTGCGCACGCCCTACGACAAGCGCGCCAAGCGATTCAAAGACCTCTCTCGTTGCCTCACGTCGGGCTGGTAGTGATCGTCGAGTCCGAAACCCATATCGAAAGAGCGGCGCAGCCATGAACCCAGCGACTCCGACATCGCCAGCCAAGGGCAGGCGCCCGAGCGACATCTTCAACGGTGCCACCGTCAAGCGGAAGTTCGTCGAGGAAGTGCTCGACATCATCCGCAAGACCGCCACCTCGCATCAGACCTTCATCGAGGGAACGATGGTTTCGTCGTCCGAGCGAAACGAGTGGACGCTGCCCACCCCCCTGCGTCAAGCTATCTGTCGCCTCAAGTTTCCCGCTCCTGGCTGAGGGGGAACGAGGATGATGCCGATGAACAAGCGTAGATATTCGAAGGATTTCAGAGAGCAGGCGCTGAGCAAAGTCTATAGTCGCCCGGACGAGCAGAACATTGACGACATAGCAACTGAGTTACACATGAACGTAGGTACGTTAAAGGGCTGGATGAGAAAGGCGACCAAGGATCAGAAAGGCCCGCCTCGTCAGGCGGTCAAAGCTGCCGATTTCACACTGGCGGAGCGGCTGTTGGCATTGAACCAGACCCATGGCATGACCGAAGAGGCGCTGAACGGCTGGTGCCGTCAGCGCGGTATTTTCGCTCAGGATCTGGCGCAGTGGCATAAAGCGTTTTGCGCGGTCGAGCCCACCAGCACAGCCCGCCAGGAAGCCGCCACCCTGCGAGAGCTACGCCAGACCAACGTGCAACTGCAACGTGAGATGCATCGCAAGGACAAAGCCTTGGCAGAAGCTGCAGCGTTGCTGGTTCTCCAAAAAAAATTCCGGGCGCTGTGGGCGGACGAGGACGCATGAACTCGGCCTGCGAACGTGCAGTCGTGATGGGGCTGGTTAACGAAGCCGTGCTGGGAGGCGCGCGGCAAGCATCCGGTTGTGCGGTCATCGGCTTCAGTGAGCGCACGTTACAGCGCTGGAGCGTGGATAGGGAGTCCGTTGATGGCCGCAGTTTGCGGCACGAATCACCCACTCATAAGCTGTCGAATGCCGAACGCGCCGAGGTGCTGTCGGTCGCCAATTCGGCTGAGTTCGGTCACCTGCCGCCGAGTCAGATCGTGCCGCGGTTGGCCGACCAGGGCCGCTATTTGGCTTCAGAATCGAGCTTCTACCGGGTACTGCGCAGCGAAGACCAGTTGGCGCACCGACGCGCTGAGCGAGAACCGCAAAAGCGCACTAAGCCCCGCGCACTAGTGGCCACTCAGCCGAACCAGATTTTTCCTGGGACATCACGTACCTTCCGACCCAAGTGCGCGGTCTATATTTTTATCTGTACTTAGTGGTTGATGTGTTCAGCCGGAAGATTGTTGCGTGGCAGATCTTTGCTGAAGAAAGCAGTGAGCACGCGAGCAACATCATGCAAGACTTGTGTTGGCGGGAGCACATCCAGCCCAATCAGGTGACGCTGCACTCGGACAACGGTAGCCCCATGAAGGGTGCGACCCTGCTCGCGACCTTAAAGGCGCTCGGGGTCATGGCCTCACTGAGCAGGCCCTCGGTCAGCAACGATAATCCCTACTCAGAGTCACTGTTTAAGACACTGAAGTATCGCCCTGAATACCCAATGCACCCGTTCGCGGACTTAATCGCGGCACGCACTTGGGCGACAACTGGTGCAGTGGTACAACCATTCGCACCGTCACAGCGCCATCCGCTTCGTCACCCCCGGCCAACGCCATGCCGGCCTCGATAAGGCCCTCCTGGCCGACCGCAGCGCGCTCTACGAGCGCGCTCGGCTCAAGAACCCGCTGCGTTGGAAACGTCAAACCCGCAACTGGCGTCGCGTCGACGTGGTCCATCTCAACCCAGACACCAACGAAAAAAAGGGAAACTCCGACTCAGAAATTCAAATCAGACAACTAGATACAGTCAAACCACAAATGCGACAAGTAGCTTGAAAACTTCCGATGCAGACGACCCACGCCGCAGCTACCGGCCGGACGTACCGGACACACACGCTGCGGCCAACGGGTGCTGAACCGGCATGAAGGGAGGAGGCAGGCGAAATCATAGCTAGAAATTGACCTTATCCGATCCCTTGGTTTGTAGGATCGCACGAGCTTCAGTCGGCGTCGCAATTTCGATCGATAGCTCTTCGAGGATGCGCCGAATCCGTTGCACCTGCTGGACGTTCGATTTGGCGGGCTCGCCCTTGCCATACCACATGGAGTCCTCCATGCCGACTCGCACATGGCCGCCTAGGATCGCGCCCATGGTCACGAGGGGCATCTGCGCCTTGCCTGCTGCTAGATTTGACCAGCAATATTGGTCACCGAACAGGTCATCCGCGGTCTGCTGCATCTGCAGAACATGCTTCGGGTTCGCGCCGAGGCCGCCGAGGAAGCCATAGACCGACTGGATGAACAGCGGTGGTTTGACCCAGCCCCGGTCGAGGATGAATTTGAGCGTATGCAGATGCCCGATATCAAAGCATTCGAATTCAAAGCGTACGCCGCGTTCCTCCCCCAGAATGCGCGCAAAACGCTCCATCCAGTCGAAGTTATTGATCTGGGTGATGCCCTTGGAATTCTCAAAGAAAAAACGTTCCCAGTCGTGCTGGATGCTATCGCGGTAGCGGTCGTATAGGGCCCAGATGCCGACGTTTGTTGGCCCCATATTGAAAGAGCAGATCTCCGGGGAAAATTCTTTCGGCGCTGCCAGGCGCGCCTGGAACATCTCTTCTGGGGTTGGGGCGAGCGAAGGCTGACCAGTTGTGATGTTGATGATCGCGTCGCATTGATCTTTGATGCGCGAGAGGTACTGGCGATAGACCTCGACGTCGGTGGTCGGCATGCCGGTCTTCGGATCACGCGCATGTATGTGAATAATCGCCGCGCCCGCTTTTGCAGCGCCAACCGCCTCATTGACAATCTGATCGGGGGTGATCGGCAAGTGTGGCGTCATACAGGGCATATGAAACGCGCCGGTTACAGCACAGGTGATAATTCTTTTATCGGTGCGAATCATTGCTTTTGTCCTCGTTACCAGAGTGAGTGTCCACTCTATGCATGCGAGTATGTCAACCGAGCCGTTTACGGTCAATATTTTTTGTGATCACAGAATTATAAACGCGCTTAAATGCGTTATAAGTGTAGAATTTGCTATGTTTTAGATGAATTGCAACTTGCCAAGTTCTGCCGGTCAGATACGGCGCTTCCGGGATCGCCGCTTCAGGGCAGGCCGAAGGCGCGGAATTGCGACGAGACTGGTATCCGCCGGTCGTCGCTGCACGGGGAGGTTTTCATGTCGGAACCATTGAGTAGCAGCGTGATGGGCCGAGTGGCCGTCTCCATATTCCTATGAGCGCATGCTATCGAATTGCTGTTATCCCTGGTGATGGCATTGGCAAGGAAGTGATGCCGGAGGGCCTGCGTGTGCTCGAGGCTGCCAGCCAGCGCTTTGGCTTCACGCTTGATTACCAGCACATTGACTGGGCCAGCTGCGACCATTACGCGCGCACAGGAAGCATGATGCCGGAGGACTGGAAAGCGCAGCTCTCTGGCGTCGATGCCATTTATTTTGGCGCGGTTGGGTGGCCGACCACGGTACCCGACCACGTCTCTTTGTGGGGTTCGCTACTCAAATTTCGTCGCGAATTCGATCAGTACATTAATCTCCGCCCTGCCATCACCTTTGAGGGCGTGAAGTGCCCACTGGCTGGTCGCAAACCCGGCGAGATTGACATGCTCATCGTGCGCGAGAACACCGAAGGCGAATACACCTCGGTCGGCGGCACGATGTTTGAGGGCAGCGAGCGCGAACTGGTGGTGCAGCAAGCCATTTTTACGCGCCACGGGTCCGACCGCGTCCTGCGCTACGCCTTCAATGCCGCAATGGAGCGCCAGCGCCGACATGTGACGGTGGCCACCAAGAGCAATGGTATTGCGATCAGCATGCCGTGGTGGGACGAGCGCGCTGCGGCCGTAGCCGCGGAATTTCCCGAGGTGCAGTGGGAAAAACAGCACATCGATATCCTGTGCGCGCGCTTCGTGCTGCAGCCACAGCGCTTCGATGTGGTGGTGGCAACCAATTTGTTTGGCGACATACTGTCCGACCTCGGCCCCGCCTGCACCGGCACTATCGGCCTTGCGCCGTCAGGCAACCTGAATCCGGAGCGTAGCTTTCCATCGCTGTTCGAGCCAGTGCATGGCTCGGCGCCCGACATCGCCGGCCGCAACCTTGCCAATCCGGTGGCGATGATCTGGTCGGGCGCGATGATGCTGGACTTCCTTGGCCACGGCGTTGGTGCGGGACGCGCTGCGCACGATGCGATCGTCAGCGCCATCCGCCAGGTGCTGGTCAGCGGTCCACATACCGTCGACCTCGGCGGTAGCGCGTCGACCACTGACATGGGCAAGGCGATCGCCGCGGCTATTACGCGCGCGGCATAGCGCAGCGACAGTTAACAGTAACGCTTGATTAACTAGATGGTAACAACAATGAACACTAGATATGACGCGCTGGGCATCTGACCTGGCGTAATCGAAAAGCTTGCTCGGCATATAGCCGCCGTACTCATCGCATTTTGCGCCACCGTGTCCTATGCCGCAGTGCCGCGTCCGGGCGGCATGCCGCCGCCGGGATGGGTACCCGACAAGACCGTCATGCTCACCTTGGATGACGCGGTTAAGTCCCACATAACTGTGGCCGCGTCGTTGCAGAAGAATCTGGGCTTTGGTGCCACTTTCTTCATTTAAGCAGGCCGGGATGGTTGCCTGCGCTACGATCGGGGCGGAATGGTCGGGTTGCGGCGCAGGCGGATGTCTTGCAGTCGCGCCTCGATCGCCAGTTCGGCGGAGGGCTGTGCCGGAACGATGTAAAACGTGTCATTCCGGATCGCGTCGCACACCAGGTCCGCGATGTCAGCCGGCCGCATGCCCTCCTTCAATAAGGTGCGCAGCGCCTTGTTCTGTTCCTGCATCTGCAGCGTGGGTGCTGCGTCGTCCTCTGGCTTCAGGTCCAATGGCCGATTACGCGCGGAATCGATGAGATTTGTGTTTACCCACCCAGGGCAAAGCACCGAGGCGGAAAGCTTACTGTTTCGCGCCTTCAGGTCTTTGTAGAGTATCTCGCTGAGCGCCACAATGCCGTGCTTGGAGATTGTATAGGGCGCGCCAATGCTGCCAGTGATGAGGCCCGCCACCGAAGATGTGTTGACGATGTGACCCGCTTGCGCGTTGGCGAGCATGCGCGGTACGAAGTGGCGGACGCAATTTAGCACCCCAGAGAAGTTCACACCTAGAACCCAGTTCCACTCGTCCAACGGGATGCTCCAGACACCGCTAGAGTCCGTGCTACCGCCGACCCCGGCGTTGTTGCACAGCACGTGGACATTGCCGTAGGTCGCGAACGCTGTATCAGCCAGTGCCTTGATCTCATTTTCATTCTGGACGTTGGTGCGAACTGCGATAGCGGTTCCGCCCTGCGCCTTAATTGCCGCCTCGGCAAGCGCTAGGGGCTCTTGCTCGATATCAGCTAGGACTACGCGCATGCCCTCCTGAACGAAACGAGTCGCGAAGGCGAGTCCTAACCCGCTGGCGGCCCCCGTAACGACTGCAACTTTTCCGATCAAATCTTGCATGTGTGCGACTCCCTAGTTAACTGCCTGCGACGGTACGGTGCCCCACGGTTCATCATGACAGTAAAGATGGCCTGTGGGTCGCCAAGCAGTAGTGGAACCCGTGACTCATGGCGACAGTGAAACCGCATTGCCTCGGTAATGCACGACTCTGTCCGGCCGCGCCTCCGCCTCCACACCGGCACCGTGATCTGGCGCCACGAAAACCACCCGAAACGTTCGCGCTGCAGGCATACCGGGATAGTTCCCCTTACGATCGCCGATGGTAAATACCTGTTCCCCTTCGTTCCAATGAAGAGTGATCGTGGAGTAGAGCCCTGTCTCGTAGTTATAGTTGTCGTTTTCGTCTTCATAGAGCAGGAAATCAGCGTCAGCGCCGCGGTATATCCGCAGTTCAACTGGATCTGCTGGCTGCTGAGTCGACCATTCCAACTTCGGCCCGAGCGGAAGAATTGACCCGGCTCGGACGTAGAGGGGCAACCGATCCAGTTCGCTTGCTGTAATCACGGTCCGTGGACCTTTCTCCGTGGCCCCGGTCCAGAAGTCGTACCACGTCGCCGCGGGTAAATAGACCGGGCGGCGATCAACCCCCGGGTCGGTCACCGGATTGACCATTAGTGCCGGTCCGAACATGAACTGATCTGTCAGGTCCGCTACACGCACGTCGTTTCTGAAGTCCATCACGAGGGCGCGCATGGGCGTGTAGTCGGCGTGCGTCGTCATCCAAGCGAGTGAGTAGATGTAAGGCAACAACCGGTAACGCAGCGTGTCGAACTTCAACAGAATGGACTGTGCGTCGGCGCCATACGACCAGAGTTCATTATGATCGGGCTTACGCGTACCGTGTACCCGAAACAGCGGGTTGAATGTGCCAAACTGAAACCAGCGCACGAAAAGTTCGCGATACGCAGGGTCGTCGGGGTTGCCCGGCCAGAACCCGCCAATGTCAGTGGTCCAGTACGGCAGGCCCGACATGGAGAAATTCAGTCCGGCCGGGATCTGCTTCTTGAAAAATGTCCAGCTACCTTCCACGTCTCCCGACCACGCCGCTGCCGCATTGCGCTGCGAGCCTAAAAATGCCGAACGTGAGAGTATGAAAACCCGCTTCTCGTTAGTCGCCACCCGCTGCCCCCGGTACACGGCGCCGGTATGCATCAGGGGATACATATTCGCGTAGCGCGCGCCATTTCCTAATGCCGTCCGCCCGGTAACGAGAATGGACGTCTCGCGCGAGGAGGTCTCCGGCTCGTCGGCATCCAGCCACCAGCCATCGGCGCCGATTTCGAACAGATTCCTGTCCAGCAAATTCCAAAACGACTGCTGCGCCTGCGGATTAAATGCGTCATACAGCGCCGTTCCGGCGGGGAAAGAGCCGCCGGCTTGCATTTTGTCGATGAAGAATCCGCGATTGTCCATATCCTCGTAGGTCCGAGAGCCGGGCTCAAACAAGGGCCACGCCGAGATCATCGCGTGAAAATTATTTTCATGCAGATCGTGAAACATGCCCTTCGGATCTGGAAAGCGCTTCGGGTCGAAGCGCATCTCGCCTACTAGGTTCCACCAGTACCAGTCCTGCACAATGTTATCGATTGGAATATGCAGTTCGCGATACTTGTGGGCAACGCTTAGCAGTTCCTCCTGCGTTTGGTAGCGGTTCTTGCTCTGCCACAATCCATAAGCCCACCTTCCGAACATCGGCGCCTGCCCGGTCAGTTGGCGATAACCCGCAATAATCTGATCGAAATCCGGTCCGTAGACAAAGTAATAGTCGATTAGGTCAGCTACCTCCGAGGTAATGAACAGTGCGTCTAGAAAGCGATTGTTGAAGCGGCTGCGCGAGCTGTTGTTCCAGAGAATTCCATAGCCGTATGACGACAGGAACAGCGGAATGCTGATGTTTGTGTTTTCCTGAGTTAAGTCGACCGCTGAGCCGCGATAATTCAGAATCCCCGACTGATGCTGCCCAAGACCGTAGAATGCTTCGCTCGACCCCCACAGTTCCGAGAACATTTCCGCGTGATAAGTCGTCTCGCCATTCACTTCTGCGGGCGTTAGGCTGCGCCGGGAGTCCCCGAACAGCCGTTTGCCTGCTGCGTCTTTGAACACTATCGAACCATTCCTGCGATTAACCACCACTTGCAGCTTGTTGGTTGCAAGAGTGACGCTCACATCGGTGGCCTGCAGCGTCCAGTCGACCTCCGGAAACGTCTTTTTTATTACGACAAAATCTGATCGTGGCGGAAATGATGCCGTAGCCGTATAGAGCACTCGCACGGTGGTGGTGCCTACGACTTGAAGCTTGAGCGCGCCTGTCGTCATGGTGAGTAGCACGCCATCGCCCTGTTTCTCCACTGCAACAACTGGATTTGGTGGCGCCCACTGGGCTTGTGCCGTGGCGCAATAGAGGAAGACGAGTAACTGCAGCATAAGTTTTGATGCGGACTTCAAGTTCTGCAGTCCGTGTAGTCTTTGCCAACAGCCCAGCTAATAGCAGATTCGAGCATTGCTACGAACTGCGGATCAACATAAGACTCCGGCCGGTGGCCGATAGAGGAGTAGAACATGCGGCCCCGCCCCACGCAGCGCGTCCACGCGATGGGGTGGTCTCCCATGCGCAGTGATTGCTGACCCCAGGTTTCCGGCTCATATGTGGCTTCATCCAACGTCGCAATGATCCGTGCGCCGCTGGCGCGGGGGCTGGTCTTGAATGAGTACCATTCTTCCAAGAGATTCCATTCGTCTGGTAACCCTTGTGCGATGGGATGGTCGCGCGCCTCCAAAACGATCCTCGCGTTCTGTAAATGCTTCTTCATGGGGTGACCAGAGAATCGCGCGCCAATCAGCGTATCGGCATACCAATCCCAAAAATACACAGGATCCCCTGCGGAGCCATGCACGCCAATAAAAGCGCCCCCTCGCTCGATCCAGTGTCGCAACGACCGGCGCTGAGACAGCGTGAGTACATCGCCGCTAATGTTGTTCCAAATAACAACGTCAAATTGTTTAAGCACGGCAGTGTTAATTGCACCGCCCTTATCCGTGCCGACTAAGCCCCAATTTCTTCGCTGCGCGATACCTGAAAAAGCAGCTTTAGCCGCCTCGACCGATACGTTGTCTCGGAAGCCGGTGATCTTGTCGAATAGCAATATTCTCGGACGTCCAGCGGGAACCGAGAGCTCCGGAGTTTCGTTGTCGTAGCGCTCACAGCGTGCAATCTTATCCGCCGATGTTACCGGCAGGCGTCTCAATGAAGCGTCGATACGCGCCAATTCTTCTGGTTGTATCCCAAGCATAAAACGGCCTTCGCCCAACGTTAGGATGGAACCGAAACTGGGTGCTCGCGTCTGGGTGACATCCAAAGGCAGCTTCGAGAAGCGACCTGGTATTTCTTGATCAACGATCGCTTTCGCAGCTGGACTTAGGAAAATGTCGATGAGGGGAGACGCCACTGAAAATGGCTCGTTTCGTAAAGGACAGTCGGTGACTGGCCGTGTTGCCGCCTCCGCCGAAGCTACAAAAACGCCGATCAGAGCGACCATGACGCTCGCGATGCTTTTCATGCCTAGTATCCTCCTAATACGGGATTGGGGATGGTGGTCAAGCGGTAATGATTCTCACGCCAGCCTGCTTTAACATTCGGACGTGGCGCGCGGGGAGCTCTGCGTTCGTGATTACCACGTCGATTTCATCGAGGGCGCAAACTACATAGCCTGATGGCGCATCAAATTTCGAGCTATCGACCAGTAGGATCAACTGATCAGCGCGGTCAATCAGCCGTCGTTCCGCCGCCGCCAGCACTGTATCGGGCTGCATCACGCCCTGGTGGCCAATCGAAGCGGCCCCCATGAACAGCTTCGGAGCGTGAAAAGACGGCATAAGATCATCATCAGAGACGGATAGGATGATATTTTGCTCGCGGAACAAAGTGCCGCCGGCGACTAGGACGCGTGTGTTTGCCTGTGGTAGAAGAGCGCTGACAGCGTGTAGCGAGTTAGTCAGCACCTGCAGACCCAGCTGGCCGAGGTGCGGGCACATCTGCAGTGTGGTCGAGCCGCCGTCGATCATGATCCCTTCGCCAGGCTGGCACAGTATCGCTGCGGCGCGTCCGATAGCACGCTTCGCGTCCGCGTGTTTTGCGATGTTTTCGTGGAAAGGTACTCCGCGAAGCGCCGCCGGCGAATTGTCAGGTTGGACTCCATTGGAGCCGAGACTGAGCGCGCCGCCGTGCACCCGTCCAATCCGCCCCGCCGACGCTAGCCGCTCGAGATCGCGGCGCAAAGTTGCAGGCGAGGCGTCGATGATCTGCTCAAGCTCGCGGAACGCGACGAATCCTCGTTGCGCGAGCAATTTCAGGATGGCGATTTCGCGTTCCGTTGCATGGAGTGTGTGCGGCGCGGAGGGTTGCATAATCAACTCCCTCTAGACGATGCCCGTGCCGGCTCGAGATGCGCACCGTTCCGTTGCTTTTCGACTACGCCAGTTACTCGCCCGGAAGGCAGAAATCGGCTCAATAGCGCCGCCTGCCGCAGCGCGAGCGGTAGCGAGAATGGGCGTGACATCGGTTGTGTAGGCGCGGCGCAGAGTTTGGAAAGCCAACATTGTATCGTTGTTGTCCTGCGCCATTCGGAGTTGATCGCGGTCAACCAGCAAGGCGCGGGCAAATGCTCCGACGATAGCTTCGGCAGAAGACAGTAGGCTTTCAATTGGGTCGGTAACATTGTGCGACTGGTCGATCATGTAAGCGGGATCGAATACGCTGCGCGGCTGTAATTGCGCTGCTACTAGTTCATTGAAAACTAGAAACAACTGATGCGGATTGATTGCGCCGGCGTCTAGGTCGTCGTCACCGTACTTTGAATCGTTGAAGTGAAAGCCTCCGAGCTTGCCAAAGTGATGTAGTCTCGAGACGATCTGCTCAATGTTAACGCTAGGTGCATGGTGCCCAAGATCTACGAGGCACTGCGCTTTGGGTCCTAGCTGCTGAGCGGCGAGGATAGAGGTGCCCCAATCTGCATTAACGGTTGAGTAAAATGCAGGTTCGTATAATTTGTGCTCTAGTAACATGCGCCAGTCACCTGGAAGCGCCGCATAGATCTGTGCAGTGGCATTCAGGTAACGATCCAGTGAGCGTGCGAAATCCTGCTGGCCCGGGAAGTTTGTTCCGTCGCCCACCCAGACTGTCAGTGCGCGTGACCCAAGTATTTTTCCGATCTCGATACATTCAATATTGTGCGCAATCGCTTGTGCCTGGGCGGCCGGGTCATTGGCTGAGAGGCTGCCGTTGCGATAGCTGTACGTCTGTCCGGGCTGGTCCTGAAAAGTGTTGGAGTTGATGGCGTCGAAGCTAAGTCCCAGTGCTGCAGCCTGCTCGCGTAGTGCCGAGTAGTCACGGGTGCAGTCCCACGGTATATGCAATGATACGCGTGGCGTCACGCGGCACAGCTGCTGAATTACTGCGCAGTCGTCGAGTTTTTCGTAAATGTTGTTCGGCTCTCCGGCCAATGGAAAGCGCGCAAACCGGGTGCCGCCGCGGCCTACTCCCCAGCTGGGCATTGCCAGGCTGAATGTGCCGGTCTGGGCGGTCACGTCGGCAATGTTGATGCCCTTGCGCGCAAGTTGCCGACCTAGGCTGTCGTAATCGTCCCGTAGCGCCGAGGCATGAGTCGCGTTCAGAGTGTCGATCTGGTCGGGGGAAAGTGGCAGTGTGCTCATCGTGGCTCTCCGCTGCAAAAAAGCAGTTCAGCGTGTAAATGCCTGCGCGTTTCCCGCGTCGACGTTAATGATATTCGCGGTCGACTTGGCGGCGGCGTTAGAGGCAAAGAAGAGTACAGCCTCAGCAATATCTTCTGGCAAAACGTTTAATTTTAACAGCGACCTATTGCGATAGAACTCTTCGAGCTCCAAACCGGGATCAACGCCGTAGGCGCTCGCACGTTGCTTGCGCCACTCGCCGTCCCAGATGCGTGAGTTGCGTATCACGGCGTCCGGGTTGACTACGTTCACACGGATGCCAGAGCTTGCGCCTTCCAACGCGAGGCAACGTGCCAGGTGTAATGCGGCGGCCTTTGCCGAAGCATAGGCCGAGGCGTTGGGGGTCGCCGCCAGAGCATTTTTAGAGCCTATAAACACAATCGAGCCGCCACGAGCGATTTTTAATAGCCGGAAACCGGCTCGTGCGGTCAGGAAATAACCCTCCGTTAGTACGCTATAATTTGCCCGCCATAGCGCGACCGTGGTTTCCTCGATCGGCGCAGAGGAGGCAAGGCCAGCATTCGCGACCAGGATGTCGAGGCCGCCGAACGCAACTGCGCAGTCGGCGAATGCTGCGTCAACCTGTGCCTCGTCGGTGACATCGCAGATTTTGGAGCGCACTGCGTCTGTGCCGTAGGTTGCAGCGAGCGTGGCTCTCGTGGCTTCAAGCATGGCACTGTCGCGGTCTGTAAGCATGACGCAGGCGCCCTCCGTCAGGAGGCGACGCGCGGAGGCTGCGCCGATGCCCCCCGCAGCACCGGTTACGAGAGCGATCTTGCCGACGAGGGGCTTCTGTACGGGCATGCGCTTGAGCTTTGCCTCCTCCAACGCCCAGTACTCGATGCTAAAGGCCTCCCGTTCATCGAGGCCCAGATAACCACCTAACGCTTCTGCTCCGCGCATGACGTTAATGGCGTTTCCGTAGAATTCGCCGGCCAGCCGCGCGGTGGTTTTGTCAGCCGCAAAACTCATGCGGCCGACGCCTGGCACAAGGACGATGACAGGATTCTGGTCGCGCATCGGAGGATCGGTGGGCTGTGCCCAGCGTTGGTAGTAGGCAGCGTAATCGGCACGATACGCGGCGATGCGTAGGCCTAGCCATGTGTCGTCCATTATCAGCTTGGGGTCAAGTGTCAGCGGCTTGATCTTGGTGCGCAGGAAATGATCAGGACAGGACGTGCCGACGGCCGATAGTCGGTCTAGTGCCTGGCTACAGACGAAATAAAGCGCCGCCTCGTCGTCCGAGAAGTGGCCGACTTTTCCTTGCTCTTCGGTCATCAGTGCGCGCAATCGTGGCATCAACGATGCTGCAATGGCCTGACGTTCCGATGGTGCGTAGGCAGTGACGCGCAGGCCACCGAAGCTAGGGTTGCCTGCGAGTCTCTCGTTGAGTGCCTGCGCGGCGTCAGCAATCAGTTGCAACGTATTGTGGTAGCAGTCCTTTGCTGTGTCGCCCCAACAGATGATGCCGTGTCCAGCCAGCACCACGCCTCGTAAGCCTGGGTGGTTGGTCACGTACTCACGTAGTTGTAGGCCGAGATCAAATCCCGGCCGTTTCCACGGCAGCCAGCCGACCTTCCCGTTCCAGATCTGTTGTGTGACGACCTCGCCGTTACGGGCGGCAGCGAGCGCAATGATCGCGTCTGGGTGGACGTGGTCTATATGTAAAAATGGAAGGAAACCATGTAGCGGTGTATCGATCGACGCTGCCCGCGGGTTTAGATTGAAAGTGCAGTGCGGCAGCAAACTCACCATCTCGTCTTCGTGCGCAACGCCGCGATACTTCTGTTCCAGTCTTAACAGACGGTCAAGATAGAGGGTTGCGAAACCATCGAACTGCATTGATCCCAGATCACCGCCTGATCCTTTGATCCACAGTACCGGGACTTGCTCAGCGGTGAGTGGGTCGATCCCTGATAACTTGGCGGAGGTGTTGCCACCGCCGAAGTTGGTGACCGTTAGATCGGCGCCTAGCAGATTGGAGCGGTAGAGGAGTAGCTCCGACCCTGATTTGCCGCGTGCCTCCGTGTCAGACCAACGGTCTGTTGGTATGGCAAAGGGGGGTACGGCGTCGGTAGGAGCCGGGGGTGACATAAGGGGCCTTCGTCCGCTGGTCTGCCAGCCTGCAGGGTTGATTGGAACTGATAGTATATAGTCAGAAACAATATGATACGCTCAAAAGCGGACACCTAGGAAATCCGATGCGGGGGCATACGATCGTCATTGATATTGGCAAAACGCAGTCCAAGGCGAGCCTGTGGACGGCTGATGGGCGACGTCTGGCCTATAGGGCGCGCCGAAATGCGATAGTTCAAGGCCCGGGTTACCGCGCGTTGGATACCCAAGGCATAGAGACCTGGCTTGTTAAGGCGCTCGGCGAGTTGGGCACGTTAGCGGCAGTGACCAGGGTGATTCCAGTCGCCCACGGCGCGGCCGTTGCGCTCGTGCGCAGCGGGCGATTGCTGCTGCCGCCAATGGACTATGAGCAATCCATCCCCGCAGACGTGCGCGAGCAATACAACGCAGAACGAGACCCCTTCCATCTGACGGGGTCCCCTGAATTGCCCGCAGGACTAAATCTCGGTGCACAGCTGCACTGGCTGCAGATGCTTTTCCCGAGCGTGTTTTGTAATGGTGTAACGCTGTTGCCCTGGGCGCAGTACTGGGCGTGGCGCTTGTGCGATCAAGTCGCATCCGAGGTCACGAGTCTCGGCTGTCACACGGATCTGTGGTTCCCAGCACATGGCATACCATCGATGCTTGCGCAGCGGCGTGGTTGGGCCGAATTGCTGGCGCCGCGGCGCCATGCTTCCGACTGTCTGGGCACTCTTAGTGCAGAGTGGTCGACTCGTACGAGGCTCCCGCGCCAGACCAAAATCCTCTGCGGTATGCACGATTCCAACGCCGCATTACTGGCCGCGAAGGGCTTCGCGCAGATCGCAGGAAACGATACAACTGTATTGTCCACCGGCACCTGGTTTGTAGCGCTACGCTCGCCGGTCGGCCCATTCGACACGGCGCAGCTGCCAGTTGGTCGTGACTGCGTAGTCAATGTCAATATTGACGGTGAGCCGGTTCCATCGGCGCGTTTCATGGGCGGCCGGGAAATCGAGATGCTGCTCGGCGATGATCATCTGGCTATCGATCGACCTGACTGCCAGTCAGGCCTGCTAGGGGCTGTGCCGCAGGTGTTAGCCAGCGGTCTGCGCGTGCGCCCGACTCTCGTGTCAGGCTGCGGGCCGTACCCAAACCGACTGGGGGGTTGGGTGCAGCAGCCGGCTGATTCCCTAGAGTCGGGCGCGGCCGCCGCGCTGTATGCCGCATTGGTCGCTGATGTATCACTGGATCTGATCAGCTCAAAGGGGCTGTTGCTGATTGAGGGGCGGTTCGCAGCTTCACAGGTATTTGCCCGGCTTCTGGCGACATTGCGGTCTGACATGGAGTGCCATACTGCGAGAGCTGGACTCGATGTGTCTTTCGGCGCACTGCGGCTTACTGATCCGACGCTTGCGCCGTGGAAATCGTTGCGTCGTGTGCTGCCATTGCAAATAGGTCTGACGGAGTTGCGTACGCAGTGGCGTTCGGACGCCGCGAGTTTAATTCTTTAACTAGGACACTTGACAGCGTGAATACGGAAACTGCGCACGAGAACTGGCGCGACACTATCCTCGCGGGACTTGCGAACTACATTGACGCGGGCTCTATCGTTGCCGGTTCGGCTGCGCTGGTTTTGTGGCAGCAGGACTACGGCCTGCCAAACAATTTCATTGGACTCCTTGGTGCGTTTGGGCCCAACGCAATCGGTGCAGGAGTCGGCGCGCTACTGGGCGGTTGGTTGTGCGATCGCGTCGGTCGCAAGCGAATCTATCAGTGGGACATGCTCGTATATGCGGCAGGCATGGCGATGCTGGTATTTGCGTCGGCTCCCTGGATGCTGGTCATTGGGTTCGGCATCGTCGGGCTCGCGGTTGGCGCAGACATCCCAGCTAGCTGGTCACTGATCGCAGAGCTGGCTCCAGATCGGCGGCGTGGGCGACATTCGGGTGTGGCACAAGTGCTCTGGTACCTTGGGCCTGTCGTGGTGTTGCTCCTGAGTCTCGCGTTAACAGGCTTGGGGAGTCTTGGCGCACGCATCGTGTTCGGGCATCTTTTGGTCATCGCACTTGCGCTTACGCTGTTGCGCAGGCGCATGCGCGAGTCGGAACGCTGGGAAAAAGCGCGGGCTTCGACGCCCGCACTGCCGGTGTCAACCCTGTTTCGTAAGCCCTATTTAACGTCGATTCTAGGTCTCGTTGGCATGTACGGGTTCTGGAACCTATGGGCAGGTATCAATGGATTCTTTTTTCCTTACATCCTACGCACAGTAGGGGCAGCCACGCAGGCGCAAAGCGTTGCGATACAAGCGCTGAGTTTTGCTATCGGCATGGCGAGCATTTACTTTGTGTTCATGCGGTACGTCGATAAGGTCAATCAGCGCACCATGTTCGCATGGTCTGCCGCGATACAGATTGTAGGCATGGCGCTGCTCGCGGTTTTTCCACTGACCATTTCAGTGGCGCTACTCTATGTATTCCTTCTGCAGTTTGGAGGTGGGTTCGGGGCGCAAAGTTTCTTCCAATTGTGGAGCGCAGAAATGTTTCCGACAATGTTGCGTAGTACAGCGCAGGGCTTGTGCTTCGCAATTGTGCGCATCGGCCTCGGCGTGTTCAGCTTTTTCGTTCCGGCGCTTACTGCGACCGGCTTCACGACACTGGCCTGGATTCTAACGAGCTTCCTGATTCTGAGCGCCATCGTCGGTCTTGCGTGGGCGCCGCGCAATGAAGGAAAGTCGCTCGAGGAGTTGCAGCGTGATCGCGAGTCCACGCCAAAATGAAAAGAGCAGTCTTTGCTACCGCCGCAGTACTTTTTGTTTCAGCTTTGCTGGTGCTTTCCGTAGCGCGCGCTGCCGATGTGTTGCTAGCAGGATTCCAGGATCTGCCCGTTAGTGCTCGTCCGAGGGTCTGGTGGCATTGGATGAACGGCAATGTGACAATGGACGGCATCGCCAAGGACCTTGTTTGGCTCAAGTCTGTTGGCGTTGGCGGTGTGCAGAACTTCGATGTAAGTCTGGAGACGCCACAGATTGTTGAGCACCGTCTGGTTTACATGCAGCCTGATTGGAAAGACGCGTTTCGTTTTGCGGTCGTACAGGCGGACCGGCTTGGTCTGGAATTCGCGATTGCATCATCGCCCGGTTGGAGTGAAACGGGGGGGGGCTGGGTCCCGCCTGAGGATGGGCTCAAGAAGCTCGTTTGGAGTGAAACTCGGGTGACCGGTGGCAGGCGCTTCGGCGGTCGACTGGCTGCTCCGCCAGGAGTGACAGGCCCGTTCCAGGACTTGCCGATCGCGAATGAACTGGGCGCGCTCGGTGGCGGCAAAATGACGCATCCACCGCAGCACTATGCTGACGTGCGTGTTTTGGCGTTGCCGGCGACGCGTGACTTGATCGATGAGCTGCCGCAGGCGACTGCCGCCGATGGCACGCGCTTGGATGATGCCGTTCTCGGCGACGGGCGCTACGCCACGAGTGTGGCGCTGACCCGCGGTACGGCCGAATCCCCGGCCTCTGTTCAACTGTCCTATTCGTCCCCGCGGGAGATCCGCAACGCCACATTTTATATGCCCGGTGGTAAACCCATGTTTGGCGATGCGGAATACCGTCCAGTACTCGAGGCGCTAACTAACGGCTCCTGGCAGAGGATCATTGAGCTGCCCGTCGAGTCCATCCCGACGACGGTAAGTTTCCCGGCGGTCCGCGCGTCGGAGTTTAGGCTGCTATTGCGCTTGCCGGGTAGGGAACCCAAGAATGCTGCGTCGGGCGCTCCCCCGCTAGGCTTTGGTGCGCCCGGCGTCGCGCCATTCGAATTGTTGAGCAGCGCTCAAGCGCAAACGTCGCTAGTCGCTGAACTGCGACTCGGTAGCGCACCGCGCATTGATCACTTCGAGGCGAAGGCTGGCTACACACTAGCGCGCGATTACTATGCGTTGGGGGACGCAGGCGGTGAGGCGCTCGGAGTGCCGCTGGAGCAGGTGATCGATTTGACGTCAAAGCTACAAGCGGATGGTTCACTCGACTGGACGCCCCCACTCGGCGAGTGGCGCGTGCTGCGGCTAGGTTACTCTTTACTAGGCACCACTAATCATCCAGCACCGCCGGAGGCGACGGGGCTAGAGGTGGACAAGTTCGACGGTTCGGCTGTCAGGCGCTACATGGACGCGTACCTGAAGATGTATCGGGACACGGTAGGCGAAACACTGTTCGGACGCCGTGGCCTCGGGGCATTTCTGACAGACAGCATTGAAGTCGGCGCGGCTAACTGGACGCCGCGGTTAATTGACCAGTTTAAGGTGCTGCGTGGCTATGACCCAGTGCCGTGGTTGCCTACACTCACGGGCACGATCATTGAGACGCGAGCGCGCAGTGATGCCTTTCTCTATGATTTTCGTCGCACGCTCGGTGACCTGCTGGCCAGTGAGCACTATGGCACGGTCGCGGCCGTAGCGCATGCGCAAGGCCTGACTGTCTATGGAGAGGCGTTGGAGGACGGTCGTCCATCTCTGGGCGACGATATGTCGATACGTGAGTACGCTGATATTCCAATGGCCGCGCTTTGGGCGTGGAATCGCGGATCTAAGCCAAAACAAACTCTGTTGGGCGATATGAAAGGCGCGTCCTCTGTGGGGCATGTGTTAGGCAAGGCCTACGTGGCCGCAGAGTCGATGACGTCGATGTTGTCACCGTGGGCATGGGCACCCTCAGATCTGCGCCGGATCGTGGATCTTGAATTTGACTACGGCATTAACCGCCCGATTATTCATACCTCTGTACACCAACCGCTGGATGAAAAGCAGCCGGGCCTGTCTCTGTCAGTATTCGGTCAGTACTTCTCGCGCCATGAAACGTGGGCGGGTATGGCGCGCCCTTGGATCGATTACATCGCGCGCAGCAGTTATATGCTCCAGCAAGGGCGCGACGTGGCGGATGTGGCCTACTTTTATGGCGAAGAGCAACCGCTCACCGCATTGCATGTTTCTCGGCCGCCGATCGATCTACCGAAGCGATATGCCTACGATTTCGTGAATAGCGATATATTGATACGGCATCTTTCGGTTGAGGATGGAGCTCTCGTATCTTCGGGTGGTGCGCGCTACTACGCGCTGTATCTTGGGGGAACTAGTGGCCGAATGACATTGCCGGTGTTACAGCGGATTGCGGCTCTCGCAGAAGCGGGAGCGACGGTGATCGGGCCTGCGCCGCAGATGTCGCCAGCGCTCAACGACGACGCCGAGGCATTCGAGGCAGTCGTGCGACGATTGTGGTCGGGTGCAGCCACGACAGCGATCGGCCGGGGGCAGGTGATTGCCGGTACCGATGTCGATGGCCTGCTTGATGGGGCAGGAAGAACATCAGATTTCCGTTGCGCTGGAGCAGCATCGAGCTGCGAGGTCCTTTTTGTCCATCGGCACACCGCTGATGCTGAAATCTACTTTGTTAATAACCGCCGCAACGCCGCGGCCTCCGTGGAGGCCCATTTCCGTGTGGCCAACAAGCGGCCGGAGATCTGGCGTGCCGACACCGGTGAGACTCAGCGAGTGACGTATCGTGTCGATGGTGGCGAGATCGTCGTGCCACTGGATTTCGAGCCTGAGGACTCATACTTCGTTGTATTTCGCGACGCCACGACAGAGGAATCATGGACGGCCGCCGAGAGCGTCTGGCAACCGATCGCTACATTGAACGGTTTATGGGATGTAGTCTTTGAGCCCGGTCGAGGCGCGCCGGGGTCAACGCAGCGGTTGCCACTGGCTCCGCTAAATTTAAACGCTCAGGATGGCATCCGCTATTTTTCCGGAGTGACGACCTACACGAAGTCATTCACCTTGCCGAATGCTGCTGCAGTCGGCACCCCGTTGCGATTGGATCTTGGATCGGTAGGCGATCTGGCGGAGGTCCGCATAAATGGCGTCTTGGCTGGAAGCGTCTGGCATAAGCCGTTTCGACTCGATATTAGTCAGGCGATAAGATCCGGAAAGAATACGGTCGAAGTGAGGGTAGCCAATCTTTGGGTCAACCGCCTGATCGGCGACCTGCAGCCTGGGCAACGTAAGATCACGTTCACTACGCTACCCACCTATCGTCGTGATGCGCCGCTGCGCGCCTCGGGTCTAATGGGACCAGTGCGGCTACTGGGCTCGCGCACGTCGCAACGTCAGTGAGCCCCGGTCTCTGGGACGCGAGCCTTGTCGAACACGACTCCCCGTTGGATCCTAATGGTCAGTACGCCGGCGTGAGGCGAAACCGCCGAGTACCGCTACGTCTGCAAGGTATGTAGGTCTTGCGCCCGGAGCCAGCAACGCCTGTTCTGCTGGGCTCTCCCAGCAGACGTCGCGTCGCCGGGCAGTGCAGGCACGCGCGCCGTTAGCGATTTCGGCTGTCTTGCGTCGGTCGACATGGCGTCCTGTGTCCATCGCCACTGAATACGTTCCGGCTGTAGGCGATCGCAAACACGTAAGTGGGATTCGTTTAGTTCCGCGCACGACCGGACCGATGTATGTACTCCGTCGAGCAACAGGCGCCATTGTTCTGGTGCTGTCGGCCACGATCGAATGCGCTTGCCTATAAGGATAATACTGCTTAATCAGAAAGCGCCTACGCGTAAAAATAGCTTAATTCGATGGGCAGAACGTGAATGACGACGTGGATACGCACATCCGCACTGGCCGTGCCTTGCCGGAGCTTAATCGACTACGATTGCTGTTAAGGTTTCACAGTGTTAGCAAATTGATCGGTCTCGGTAATGTAAATCACCATGTCATCCTCCGCAGCGTAGAGCCTCTGGACAAGGGTTGCACGCTTCGTCAGAACAGCGCGTTGGTTGATATAACCTTTATCGGTAATCTCGCCGCCGTCGATGGATAGCGGTTCTGCCATTAGAAGCGCTGTGGCGGCGTGCGTAGATGACGTTCCGCCGCCAAGGTTCTTGAGTGCGGTCATTCCGGCGGCCGTTGCGCTGCGCACGGCGGGATGAGCCAGTACGTCACCAATCGATGTGTCTGCAGACAGGTCCGGGCATAGCTGACGACAATTCGCGTGATTTGGAACGATCAGAAAGCCGATGCTCCTGCGATCATGCCCGGTGATGACGATGTCCTGCGCCACCGTAGCGAGCGCCGCTACGGCCGTGACGCGCAATACGCCGACGTTTACCCAAGTGCCAGTGTCGAGTTTGAAGTCTTCAGCGACGCGTCCGTCAAATAGCAATCCGTGCTCCGGATGAGCGTTGTCCACCAGTCTTACGGCGTCACCGATTTTGTAAAATCCCTCGTCGTCGAAGTGCAAGGCCGTCTGCTCTGGTCGCTTCCAGTATCCGGGTGTAACATTAGGGCCCTTGCATCGGACCTCGAGTTTGCCGTCGGCGGGTAACAACTTCAGCAGCGTACCTGGGATCGGTACGCCGATAACTCCGGCAAGGTCGGCCTGGAAATTGCAGTCTGTCACCAACGGCGCGGTCTCTGTGGATCCCCATGCCGACACGATCGGTACTTGTGCCCCTACGGTTTCTATCGACAGCTCTATTAGTGCATCCCACAGGTTCTGAGGTAGTGCTGCAGCCGCGTAGAAGATGATCTGCAGTCGCGAAAAAAAGCACTGTCGCAGCTGAATATCATCCCGCATGGTAGCTATCAGCATGTCGTAGCCACGAGGCACATTGAAATACACGGTTGGGCAGACATACTTGATGTTTGCGGCGGTCTGCCCGATCAGCGACGGAATTGGGCGACCGTCATCTATATGTAGGGTGCCGCCAAATCGAAGTGCCAGATTAAAATTATGGTTACCCCCGAAGGTATGTGACCAAGGAAGCCAGTCGAGCATTATGGGCGGTGACTGCAGCAGAAATGGCCATTGCTGCGAGCGTGCCTGTTGCCCGGCGCATAGCATGCGCTGGGTATTGATCACACCCTTCGGCTCATCCGTTGACCCGGAGGTAAACAGCAGCTTCGCGATCGTATCAGGATCTATAGCTTGGAATGCGCGCTCAACCAGGGAGGCATAAGAATCGGTCTCCAGGTCCGAAAGGGCAAGCTCGTGATTGCATTTTCCGGAATCGGCAACGACGACGTCGGCTCTATGCAGTAGCGCGATCGAGGCTAGTGCTTGGGAAAAGCGCTTAGTATCAGTCACTAGAATGATTCTTGGTTTGATCAGCTCGACAATTCGTCGCAGCTTGATGAAATCCTTCGACGCAAGCGAATACGCTGCCGATACTGGCACATAAGGTACACCTACGTGCATCGCCGCCAGCATTAGCAGGGCGTGATCGATGCTATTATCACACAGGATCATGACAGGATGATCTAGGGTGGCGCCGCGCTGTAGTAGGCCACCAGCGATGCGACGCACACGTCGCAGTGCAGAGGAGTATGTGATGCCGGTCCATTGACCGTTGGAAGTGCGCTCCAAAATGAAGGCGTGACTCGGAGTTGCCTGCGCCCAATGTTCTAGGGACTCTCCCATGCAGCGGGGGTATTCTCCCAGCGACTCAATTGAGCGCATCAGCATACTGCCGTCAGCACGGTGCTCCAGGGCAACTTGATGTCGCCGGAACAGGATCTCCGGGTTGCGTACGACTGTCACTAGCTAGCGCCTTCTATATGTCAGCCTGACACCGGGGCCAGCTCGTGGGCCAGAGCGCTCAGTAATTCAGCGAAACTTGCATCAGGTGTTTTGCCTGCAGTCATTAGCTGCAATGCTGCCTGCCTGTAGTAGGGTTCACGTGCCTTAAGTATGTTTTTCAGTTCGCGCATTGCTTCACGGCTTTTTGCCATTGGCCGCATGTCGCCCTGATCGATGACGCGCTGCATGTGTTCTTCTGGTGTGGTACGTAGCCACACGACGTAGCATCTCTCTAACAGGAGCGGCATAGTTTCTGGATCGGCTGCCAAGCCGCCACCGGTTTCGATCACCGCCGCCGGACACTTTTTGAGCACGCTCAGTAGGCACTGCCGTTCGAAGCGACGATAACCGGGCTGGCCATGTAGCTGCAGAATCTCTCCGATCGTTGCGCCGTATTCGCGCTCGACTTCGCGGTCGAGTTCAAAAAAGGGGACGCCACGTTGCAGTGCGAGCCGGCGGCCTAGTGTGGTCTTGCCGGCACCGCGCAGGCCAATCAGCGCTAGGTAGCTAACTCTGTTGGCCGCGGGGCTCCGATCCGGGAAGCGATTTACGAGATGTTCACGCGCCGCGCGCAGTTCGTCTGCCGACAGGCGCCGCAGAATCTGCGACAGCGGTGCGTGGTCAGGCGAATTGATGGGCTCGTCTGCCAGTAGCAGTTCGAGTGGAAAGCCCATGGCTTCAGCGACCCTTCGTAGCACCAGCACGGATGGATTTCCTTCCCCGGCTTCCATCTGTGCGAGGAAGCGCAGCGACACGCCGGAGTCTTTTGCGAGCGCGCTACGGGTCATGCCGCGTTGTGCGCGGGCGTCGCGAATCCGCACGGCGAGCTCGTGCAGGAAGGCGGCATCTTCGTGTTTGGGTTGCTGTGGAATTGGCTTAGCCATTGAGCTGACGAAGTCTGAATCGTTGGATCTTGCCCGTGGCAGTCTTTGGCAAATCGGCAACGAATTCGATCCAGCGTGGATATTTGTACGCCGCTAAGCGCGTCTTTACGAAGTTTTTTAGTTCGTCCTCTAGCTCGCGGCTGGCGCTGTGTCCTTCGGCAAGCACTATATAGGCAGCTGGCTTTGTCAGCCGATCTGAGTCTTCGCGTCCGATCACGGCAGCTTCATATACGGCTGGGTGTGCTGTCAGCATGCATTCGACCTCAATGGGCGAAACATAGATGCCGCCCACTTTCAACATGTCGTCTGTGCGGCCGGCGAAAACAAAGTCACCCCGTTCGTCGATGAGGAATCGATCGCCGGTGTGAGTCCAGTGACCTTGGAAGGTGTCGCGGCTGCGTTCGCGCTGGTTCCAGTAGAACTTGGCGCTGGTTGGCCCGCGTACAATCAGGTGTCCAATCTCGCCAGGCGGAACCGTGTTGCCGTCCGCGGCAACGAGCCTAGCTTCGAAGCCCGGCACCGGAACGCCGAGCGTCCCCGGGCTAATACGTCCCTGCCGGTTTGAGATAAAGATGTGCAGCATCTCGGTCGAGCCGATGCCATCGAGAATTTCCACGCCGGTTTGATTGTGCCAGCGACGTGCGATCTCCTCGGGTAGTGACTCGCCGGCGGAGTTGCATAGGCGCAGTGCCAGTTGGCAAGGGGGGGGCAGCAACTTACTAGCGACTAGCGAGGCATAAAGCGTAGGAACGCCTGAAAAGACGGTGGGGCGATGTTTTGTGAGGCGTGTCGTTACGGAGGCGGGCGTGACGCGTTCGGCCATCAACACGGCAGTAGCCCCAACGGACAAAGGGAAAGTGAGTGAGTTGCCTAGGCCATAGGCAAAGAAGAGCTTCGCGACCGAAAAGGTGATGTCATCCTCGCGTAATCCGAGTACCGCCTGCGCGTAGTACACCGCCGTCTCTATCAGGCTCGAATGCACGTGAACGGTACCTTTCGGCGTGCCTGTGGAGCCGGACGAATAAAGCCAGAAGCAGGGCTCATCGCGCAGTGTGGGTGCAGTGGTGAATAGTGGAGATGCATTTGCGACCAGTTCACGCAACGTGAGCGCCCCGCGCGGAAGGTCGCAGTCAACGCTAGTGTCAGCAACAATCACATGCTTGAGAAATGACGACTGTTGAAGGATCGGCTGAAATTGTGGCAGCAACGCCTCGGAAATGACCAGCGCCAACGCCCGGCTATCATAGAGCATGTAAGCGTAGTCCGCCGGCGTCAGCAGTGTATTAACCGGTACTGGCACGATGCCTGCCTTAATCGCGCCTAGGAAGGCTACTGGAAAATCGATCGTGTCCTGCACGCACAGCAGGACGCGCTGTTCCATTTGCAAGCCGAGGTCTTGCAGCGAGCTGGCAAACCGATTGACGCGTTCGGCTAGTTGGCTGTAAGTGTACTGTCCGTTGTCGTCGATATAGGCGAGCTTGGTGCCGCGTCCTGCCACTAGGTTGCGTTCAATCAAATCGTGTGCAGCGTTATACTGCGCTGGTATGGTTAACGTTGGCGGAGAGGTGGACAGGTCGGCAGTGCTGAGATCCATCGCAATTACCTTGTGGCCGGCTGTGGGTTAGGTTTTGGTGAATTCGATTGCGCCTTCCGGCAGCAGATACAACACCAGTGCGCTGCCGTTGGCAACAGTCGGATTGTGGCTGGTATCCGGCCCATAGACTAGCCACCCCGCTGGTCGACCGTCAAAAGTTGCGCTGGGCGTTAGCGGCATTATGAGGTCGATCTCGCCCTTGGGGTGCCGATGATGTGGGCCGGCAAGGTCCTTCATTTCCACGACGTCAACACTGAACCTATCTAGCGTCGAGTCCGGCTTAATGACGCGACCATAGCGGATGCCGCCTGCTTCGCGATTACACATCCAGCCGGCCGCGATAGCGGCTCGGCAGGCAGTGAAGATAGCTCCATACGTGGAGCCCAGCGCCGGAAAGTTGTGGTTCAGATCCGCTTCAAGTGCAGCGTCCAGCGCACGGCCGCGGATGCCACCAGTCACGGTGGTGATCAGGCTACGAAAAGCTTCAGGTGTCATGGCGGTTTTCCTTGGGGGCCGATTATTCTGAGCGCAGTAATGGTTGCGACGCGGCACTGAATGGCTGCCGTGTCGATGATAGAAAGCGAACGAAGACAGGGCGCCCGGTTAATTATCTTCCGCCTGCGCGTCGCGAGGTGTCGTGCACGCACGGAGGCATGTGGCCCAAGTTTTGCAGTGTAGAGCTGGCGGCAGGCGCAAGTGCACCGCCCTCATCGGGATTGAATAAGCAATCGGGCAGGGCGAGACCCGCCAGGCCACGGCGACCCACCAGACTTCGGGAGGCGATAGTCAGAGGCAATGTTCCAAACCCCGCAACGTCGGTGGCAGGCATTATAGTGCATGTACCTATAGCGTTAAAGGTAAAATTACAAGGAAAATTGAAGGTTATCTCTGTTGCGCTAGCCCAGATACTGCAATATAATGCATGTGCTCGGCGAGCTTCGTCGAGCAGTAGATTCCTGACGGGAGCGAATATGGCGGAACCTTCAGCGCCCGATGCGCCGGTGATGGCTGTGCCGGTGAATTTCCAAACTAACCCGAGCTGCTATCGCCACTGGCGGCTGACGTTCGCCGGCCCTGTTGCTACCGTGACGATGGATGTAAACGAAGAAGTGCCGATACGGCCGGGCTACCGCCTGAAGCTTAATTCCTACGACCTAGGCGTTGACATTGAGCTCCACGATGCGCTGCAGCGCATCCGCTTCGAGCACCCCGAAGTGCGCAGCGTCGTGGTGACTAGCGGCAAGGAGCGCATTTTCTGTTCGGGCGCTAACATCTTCATGCTGGGCATCTCTTCGCATGCATGGAAAGTGAACTTCTGTAAGTTTACCAATGAAACCCGCAATGGCATCGAGGATTCGAGTGCTCACTCCGGCCTGAAGTTCATCGCGGCGTGCAATGGCACAACCGCTGGTGGCGGCTACGAAATGGCATTGGCCTGCGATGAAATTATTTTGGTAGACGATCGGTCCTCCGCGGTCAGTCTCCCGGAAGTGCCGCTCCTTGCCGTATTGCCTGGAACGGGTGGCCTTACGCGCCTCACTGACAAGCGCCGTGTTCGGCGCGATCTCGCCGATATCTTCTGTACGGTAATAGAGGGTGTGCGTGGACAACGCGCACTTCAATGGAAGCTAGTGGATGCAGTGGTCAAGCCACAGGCATTCGCCGAGTTCGTGCAGCAGCGTGCGCTGGCGCTGGCGGCAGACAGCGACCGTCCGATGAGCGAGAAAGGTATAACGCTGCCGCCGCTGGACTGCCAGATCGATCCCACCGCACTGCGCTATAAGTATGTAGAAGTGCGCCTAGATGAAAATACACGCCGCGCGGAACTTACGATCGTGGCGCCTGACGCTTCGCCGCCCCAGTCGCTGGGGGATATTGTGGCGGCTGGCGCCGCCTGGTGGCCTTTGCAGATGGCGCGTGAGCTTGATGATGCGATCCTGAACCTGCGCACTAACTACCTGCAGCATGGGGTGTGGGTATTGAAGACGCGCGGCGATGCGGCTCATGTTCTGGCCTCCGATCGCAGCCTGCTGGCGTACAAAAGCCATTGGTTCGTGCGAGAAGTCATAGGACATTTGCGCCGTACGTTGGCGCGTCTCGACGTATCGTCGCGTTCGATGTTTGCACTGATCGAGCCCGGCAGCTGTTTTGTTGGCAGCCTGCTGGAAATTGCGCTGGCAGCAGATCGCACATACATGCTGAACAAATCGGTGGCTGATGGCGGACCTATGGTGGGGCTGTCGGGGGTCAACTTCGGCCTATTGCCAGCCGTTCATGACAAGTCACGGCTCGTAGCTCGGTTCTATGGGAATCCAGCCGAGCTTGCAGCAGTCCACGCGGCTCAGGATCAACTGCTGAGTACCGCTGAGGCAAACGCACTCGGATTAGTAACATCCGCGCCGGACGATCTGGACTGGGCGGATGAAATTCGGCTTGCGTTGGAGGAGCGGTCTAGTCTATCGCCAGATGCGCTCACCGGCATGGAGGCCAATCTGCGCTTTGGGTCCAGCGAGACCATGGCCACGCGCGTATTCGGCAGATTGTCCGCCTGGCAGAACTGGATCTTTATTCGACCCAATGCGGTGGGCGAAACCGGTGCGCTAAAGAACTTCGGTACCGGGCGTAAGGCGAAATTGAACTGGGATCGTATCTAGAAGAGACAAACATATGAACATCTCATACAGCGAAAAAATCCCCAACAATGTTGATTTGGCCAGTGACAAAGTGCTCCAGCGCGCGCTCGAGCAGTGGCAGCCAGAGTTTCTGAACTGGTGGGCAGAGATGGGGCCAGAGGCCTCAAGTTGTAACGACGTCTATCTGCGCACGGCGGTCAGTGTCGAGCCTAATGGCTGGGCGCATTTCGACTACCTGCGGATGCCAGACTATCGCTGGGGTATTTTCCTTACGCCGATGAGTGGTCAGCGCACGATCAATTTTGGTGACCATAAAGGCGAGCCGGTCTGGCAGGACGTGCCCGGCGAGCACCGATCCAATCTGCGCCGCATTATTGTTACCCAGGGTGACACAGAGCCCGCGTCCGTTGAGCAGCAGCGGCACCTCGGACTGACTTGTCCATCACTATACGATCTGCGCAATCTATTCCAGATCAACGTGGAGGAAGGTAGGCACCTATGGGCAATGGTCTATCTGTTGCATCGTTTTTTTGGTCGTGATGGGCGTGAAGAAGCGGCTGCTCTGCTGGGGCGACGCTCAGGCGACGTGGACAACCCTCGTATTCTGGGTGCTTTCAATGAAAAGACGCCGGATTGGTTGGCGTTCTTCATGTTTACCTACTTCACCGATCGTGACGGCAAGTTCCAGTTGGGCGCGTTGGCAGAGTCCGGGTTCGACCCACTGGCGCGCACTACACGCTTCATGTTGACTGAGGAAGCGCACCACATGTTTGTGGGGGAGTCTGGGGTAGGGCGCGTGGTTCAGCGAACCTGTGAGGTGATGAACCAGCACAAGACCGACGACCCGGCGAAATTGCGTGCGCTGGGGGTCATCGACTTGCCTACCATTCAGCGCTATCTGAATTTTCACTACAGCGTAACGATCGACTTGTTCGGTGCCGACGTATCGTCTAATGCGGCCACGTTTTATAGCACTGGATTGAAGGGTCGATATGAAGAGACGAAGTACCAGGATGACCATCTGCTGCGTGATGCGTCTTATACGGTGCTACAGGTCGTAAATGGTGGACTCACAACGTTGCAGGTGCCGGCGCTTAACGCACTCAATGAGAAGCTGCGCGACGACTACATCGTCGATTCCGTGTCCGGCGTGGGCCGCTGGAATCGTATTATCCAGAAGGCCGGCATCGATCTTAAGCTGACAGTCCCACACAAGGCTTTCAACCGCAATATCGGCCCGCTAGCGGGCTTGAAGGTTGCGCCCGATGGACGAGTCGTGAGTCTAGGCGAATGGGAGCAGCATAAGCGTGAGTGGCTGGCGACTGATGATGATCGTGCCTTCGTAGCCTCCTTGATGGGGCGCGTCGTGACTCCCGGCGCCTATGCCGGGTGGATTGCGCCGCCGACGGTGGGAATAAACAAACAACCTCTAAGCCTCGAATATGTGCGCTTTGGCTGAGGCATCGGCGTGACGTCACAGATTGCTCGGCAGCACCTGATCGATCCCGAGGTTTGCATTCGCTGCAATACTTGTGAGTCGGTTTGTCCAACGGGTGCCGTGACTCATGATTCGCGCAACTATGTCGTGAAGTTCGATCTGTGCAATGCATGCGGTTTTTGTATCTCGCCGTGCCCGACGGGCGCAATCGATCATTGGCGGCAGGTATTGAGCGTAGCGGCATATCCCATCGAGGATCAATTAACCTGGGATTCGTTGCCGGAGCAGGCGGACCTTGCCGGCGACGCCCTAACAGTACCGCCGGATGAAGTGTTGGCGGCGACAGCGGCCGCTACTGCCGGCCAGGGTGGTGCGGTTAGCGCGCCCTGGTCTGCTGCGGTGCCGCACGTGAACCTCTATGGTCCCTCGCAACCGGCGAAGGCGCGCGTCGCCGGGAACCTCCGATTGACCGAAATTGGCGCCAGCTGCGATATCCGCCATATCGTGCTAGATCTCGGGTCGAACGCTATGCCGGTGCTTGAGGGCCAGACTATTGGCATCATTCCGCCTGGCCATGACGCAAATGGTCGCGCTCACAAAATCAGGCTCTATTCTATTGCGAGCCCGCGCGATGGTGAGCGACCTGGCTACAACAATTTGTCGTTGACTGTAAAGAGAGTGACAGAAGATCACACGGGCATGCCGACCGCGGGTATTTGCTCAAACTATATGTGTGACCTTAATGCCGGCGATGAGGTGCAGGTGGTGGGTCCCTATGGCTCATCGTTCCTTATGCCCAATCACCCGGGCGCGAATCTATTGATGATCTGTACCGGCACTGGATCGGCGCCTATGCGCGCGATGACTGAGCGCCGTCGCCGACAATTGTCGGTGGAGGTGCCGGGCCAGACGATGCTTTTCTTCGGCGCGCGCTCCGTCGGAGAGCTTCCTTATTTTGGCCCGTTGATGAAGCTTGCCAAAAAGTTTATTGATGTAACGCTGGCCCTGTCGCGTATGCCCGGCCAGCCACGCCAATACGTGCAGGACTGCATCCGCGAGCGTGGCCATGCCGTCTCTGAACTCCTACGTAGCGATGAGACCTATGTTTTTATCTGCGGTCTTAAGGGTATGGAGGCAGGAGTCGAGGCGGCATTCTCCGATATCTGCCGTGAGCGCGGTCTGGATTGGAGCGTATTAGCGCAGAGCATGCGGCAGAATGGCCGCTATCACGTGGAGACCTATTGATCCGATAAATCGATGCGATGCAGCAGGCAAAGACGAGTGATGCCTGTGTGCTAGGTAGGGTGCTGAACGGCGCCATGTGATAGCGCAGAGCATGAACTGATCGGTTCACCTACAACGGTGCGCCATTGCTAAATGGGGCGCTACCGATTGCGAATAGCATCGTGCGGCACATCATAAGTTTAGGCACCTAGGCCGTGCGGGGACGAGTAGCCGACCGAGAGGGCTTTATTCGACTCTTCCGGAGTCGATGCCGCTCCTCATGACTCGCTCTCAGGACCCGTGGTGTGGCGTGTCTACAATCAGAAGTCTGTCTTTTCGTTGCATAAACTATGTGGAGCCGTCGAACATCGGGCATATTACTAGGCTCCGATTCTCGGCTCTTAGTGGGCGACGCATAAAACGATTGGTTCGTGCAGAAAAGGGCGGGTAATGGCTATTAGTCTTTTGGAAGAGTTCCTGTTGCTGACGCTGGAAGATGAAGGCGGTCAGTTTGATACGGTGCCGGAAATTTATCTAACCTGCGGTGTCGCCGGCGCTATGCTCATGGACTTGGCATTGCAGGGAAGGATCGACTCCGATCTTTCGGCAGTCTGGGTCGAGAATGCCACTCCCACTGGTGATACCGGGCTAGATGCAGTACTGGCACAAATCGCGGCGGAGCCTCGGCGGTTAGGGACGGGTGATTGGTTACGTCAACTGTCGCTGACTGCGCTTGAATATCGTCAGGCGGCGATACATAAACTTTGCGAAACTGGAATTCTGCGCCAAGGCGCAGCGGGGTTCTTGTGGGTGATGAAGTCTCGACGTTATCCAGTGGAGCAGGGGGCGGAATTGGTTGAAGCCAAACGCCGTCTGATGCAGTTGATCTTTAGTGATGACATTCCAACACCCAGAGATTGCGCGTTGGTTTCGTTGGCAGCGTCCTGCTTGGTATTCGAACGCACCCTGACGCCTAGCATGCTCAAGCAAACGCAGACGCGTATCGAGCAAGTCTCGCGGCTGGATATGATTGGCGGCAGCATCGCCAAGGCTGCCGGTGAATTTACCGCTGAACTCAAGAAGGGCGAGCGCGGCGCAATTCTCGGTGGGATCGCCGGTAACGTCGTTGAATGGTATGACTTCTGTATTTACGGCTATTTCGCCACGGTGATAGGCCCGCTTTTTTTCCCGTCCGGCAACCCCGCGATCACGCTGATGGCTACTTTCGGTGTTTTTGCCGTTGGGTTTATTGGGCGGCCTATAGGGGCCGTCATTATTGGCCATATTGCGGACCGGATTGATCGGCGCCGAGCCGTGATCGTTTCCGTGTTACTGATGGTGATTCCCAGCCTGATCATGGGACTGCTGCCGACTTATGCCCAGGTCGGCGTGTTTGCGCCGGTCGCTTTATTGCTAATGCGCTTTCTGCAAGGCATTGCGGTTGGGGGCGAATATGCGAGTTTTTCAGTGCTGCTGGTCGAGGCCGCCTTGCCAGGTCGGCGGGGTTTCATTAGTAGTTTGTCGGATATGGGTGGCGGGCTTGGGATGATGCTGGGTTCTGCGATGGGTTCGCTGATCATGGGATTTTTGCCGCCCTCTTGGGGTTGGCGCGTGGCATTTTTGTTCGGGCTCTTGCTCGGCATGATCGTCTTTTTCATTCGACGCCACCTGCCACATAGCGATACCGTGGCGGTCGTGACAAAGTCCCGCACGGCGCCCGTTGTGGAACTATTGCGCGATCATTGGCGCGCAATGCTCAGAATGATCGGCTTGCTGGTAAGTGGCTATATCGGTGGATATCTTTGCAATGTTTACTTAGTGACTTGGTTGATTGAAAACACCAAGCTGGGTGGACCACGCATTTTGCTGATCAATACGGTGGCCATCGCGGTCTCGTTGGTCGCAAGTGCCTTCTTCTGTGCTTTGTCAGACAGAGTAGGTCGCAAGCCGTTGCTGATCATTGGCAACTTGCTGGTCGCGTTGTGTACGGTTCCTTTGTTTATGCTCATGGAGGGAGCGACAGCGACACTGGTGCTGATGGCCCAATTGACACTGGTCATCCTGATGTGTTGCATGAGTGGGGGGCAGACAGTCTACTTGGTGGAGGCCTTCCCGCTGCATCTGCGTACTTCAGGCATGGCAATTACGTTGAATATCACTGCAGTCTTGTTCGGCGGTACCTTGCCGCTTATGGCGGTGTGGCTGACGGCATATACCGGCAATCCCTTGGCGCCGGCTTGGTACTTTGTGATCGCGGCGTTCTTGACGGCACTGATTGCAATACCGATGCGCAGTTTGGATGGTCCACGCACCTAGCGCAGCAGCAATTGCAGGAGACGTATTGACGCTTGTAGGTTGCTGTGGGCAGCACCAACAGTCATCACGCTATGGCCTACGCGATGGGCAAGTAGTCTGTTGTCGAGTTGAGCGCACATAGGTTTGGAGGCCCAACGTCGACGGTCGGTAGTCTTTTGCTTTAAAGCCGCAGCCTTCAGTCCGTTGGCGGCCGTTGCCACTGGCGTCAGACGCGGGCGCGAAGGCAGATCGGCCTTGCGAGATCGATCCGGATAAGGGGGGCTTGTTGGGGTTGCATTGCTCCGCTCGCGGACGCCAGGGGCGAAGACCGTTCTCTTGCGTACGCGCTGCATGTAGCCCGAGTGTGGGCAGCGAATCAGAAACCGGGGGACGTGACGCACTCGCTCTGGTCGTTGCGTGCTGACGCCCGCTCGGGAGAGGCGCGTGGTGACGTCTCAGGTGACATGGTGTATCCGCTCAGGCTTCACGAAGGATTGCGCGCGCCAGGAGTTACGCAGTGCGCAACGAGTCGTGGCGCTTTAGGGTACTGGATCCGGCATGAACCGATCCCTAGCGCGGCGGGTGATGGGGCTCTCTTTGCTCAGTTCGCTAAAGACCATGATTGCCCGCATAATCGCACCACGTGGGTGCCGCTGAATCTAGCGCGCTACCTGCTGGAGCGGCGCGATCGGTTGGATTCCACCTGGCGGGTCGATACCCGCAGGCGCCTGCGTTTTGTTCGTCGGACGTTCACGCAGGGGGGATGGGGTGTGCAGTTCTGCCACGCGCGAGATGCGGACCATGAACGTTGGGGTGGTATAAATTCGACTTACAGTACCGTGCTCGCTCTTTTTGCCAAAGCTACTGGCTCGCCACGCTCGGCGGCGCAGGCGCGCGCGGCGCTCACGTACATGCGCTCTGTGATTGATGATCAGTGTCGTCCGGGGGACCAGTTGAAGCGCGTTTCACCCGGCGGTGGGCAGGAGTATGCGCGCACCGATGTCCTGCTCAACTACATGGGCGCGATGGTAGCGTTTCCTGCGTGGGCAACCGCACACTCACTCGTCGATCGGCGATTACGGGGCGGCACGCGCTGGGAACGGATGCCTTGGTCCCTGCCTAGCTGAACCGACGGCGCAGTGCTTTGTGGCGCTTGATAAAGGGTTTGGGCCGATCCCGTAGTGGCGGCTCGCTGGAAAGATTGACGTCGATCGAGGACACAGACAGCATCGTTTATGGAGCGCTGGAATCGACGCCAAAATCGCTGCATGATTGAAATCTCTGGTGAAAATAATTTCAAATGAGAGTGCCGTTATCATGATCAGGGTCCTTTTTCGCTCATTCGCGTTTCAAGGCTCGCGCGCTCTCTATCGGAATGGCGTTGCGGCGCAAACGCGGCGTCCAACCGTGGCATGGGCCCGGTGGTGTGGCGGTGTGTTGGCGCTCCTCTGCGGGGTTTCGGCGGCTGCGCGTGTTCCGGATGTGGATTGGCCCGTTTATGGTGGGGATTCGGGCGGTCTGAAGTACTCCGCGTTGGCTGACATTGATCGTGGCAACGTGGGGTCGCTGCAACTAGCCTGGGCTTGGGAGACTGGCGAAACGGCAAAGGCGGAGTTTGGCACTTCGCCGGGCCTGTTCGAGGCGACGCCTGTGGTCGTCGAGGGCGTCATGTACTTGCCAACACCCTATAACCAAGTGGTTGCAATCGATGCTGCTACGGGACACGAACGCTGGCGCTTTGATCCTGGCGCCTATCGAGAAGGCCAGGTACCGAATGGGATGGGCTTTGTGCATCGCGGCGTTGCGGTGTGGCGCGATGCGCAGTCGGGTCGCCTGCGGGTCCTATTGAACTCACGTCATCGTCTGTTTGAACTGGATGCCGCGACGGGGAAGCCTGTCGAAGGCTTCGGTGAGCATGGGGTGGTGGATCTGTTACAGGGCTTGGCCTGGCCATTTGATCCCAAGCACTACACCAACACGTCGCCACCCTTGGTCTGGAAAGATCTCATTATTCTGGGTAACGGGGTTGCCGACCGGCTCATCTATCGCAAAGACCCGCCGGGTGATGTGCGCGCTTTTGATGCTCGGTCAGGGCGGTTGGTGTGGTCCTTTCACACCGTGCCGCGATCTGGGGAAGCGGGCGCTGAGACCTGGACCAACGCGGCCAATGCCTACACGGGCCATACGAACGTTTGGGCGCCGATGAGCGTCGATGTGCGGCGTGGGCTGCTGTATCTACCGGTTAGCACGCCAAGCAATGATTTCTTTGGGGGTAATCGCCCGGGTGATGGCCTATACGGGGATTCGTTGGTGTGCCTTGATGCGCGCTCGGGTCAGCGACGTTGGCATCGCCAACTGGTGCACCACGGACTCTGGGATTACGACCCGCCGGCGGCGCCGTCGTTGGTCACGTTGCGTCGTGGTGGGCGCCGCGTCGATGCGGTGGTGCAATTGACCAAGCAGGGTTTTGTCTTTGGTTTTGATCGCGTCACCGGACGGCCGCTCTGGCCGATCGAGGAGCGGCCTGTGCCGGCCTCAGACGTGCCCGGTGAGTGGGCGTCGCCTACCCAGCCGGTGCCGATTGGTATGCCCGCACTGGTCCCCCAGGGCGTCACGCTGGACGATGCGACAGACCTCACGCCGGCATTGCATGCGGAGGCCGTCGCCGTGTTGTCGAAGCTGCGCTTAGGGCCTATATACACACCGCCAAGCCTGCAGGGCACGCTGCAGCGTCCGGGTCTGGAAGGCGGGGCGGATTGGGGTGGTGGGGCATTTGACCCCAATTCCCATACCCTCTACATCAAAGTAAACGATGGGCCGGAGATCGTTTACCCGGACCTCACCGATGCGGGCGGTAATGTGCCGGCGGTCGGCCCGAACGATGCCTCCGAGGTTTCGGTGTTTTTGCGCCACCGTATCCCATTGCTAAAGCCGCCCTATGCCTATCTCGATGCGCTAGATCTAGAGTCCGGTCAAATGCGTTGGCAGGTGCCTTTCGGCGATGATGCAGCGATCCGCCGGCACTCAGCGCTGGCGGGTGTCGCTTTGCCCGCGCAACTGGGCGCTGCGGGCAATGCGGGCGTGATGGTGACCAAGGGTGGGCTGGTCTTCGTCGGCGGTGGTGATGCGGCGTTCCATGCGATCGATAGTGCGAGTGGTGCCGACTTGTGGCGTTACGACACCAATGGGCAGAAGACCACCGGCACACCGATGACCTATCGGGTCGACGGTCGGCAGTACGTGGCCATCGCAGTGGGTGGCCCGGGGGTGGGCGCCCGTTTGCTGGTCTTTGCGCGGCCATGAGACGGTCATGGCTGCGCGCAGGTGCGCTGGGCGGACTTTCAGTGCAGGCGATGCTGATCACAGGGAGCGTGCGTGCTGAAAGCCCGCCCGTGCTGCCCGCGGGTACGGGCCAGCCGTTGGCGGTGCGGATCTGCGGGCAATGTCATTCGGTGGAATTAGTCATGCGCCATCGTATGACCCGCCGGCAGTGGATGGCGCAGATCGACACCATGATCGCAAAAGGAGCGAAGGTCGAAGAAGAGGAGTTCGATGCCCTAGCAGACTATTTGGCAGAGGCGTTGGGGCCGGAGGCGCTGTCGCCTTAGTCCCTGTCGCCGTCCCCTGTTAGGGTCGTTGGGCGCCGCTCCACTTGTAGACGGTGCCACCACGCATCACAAAGGCTACACGACGCACTGCGGTGAGATCTTGCAGCGGATCGCCCTCCAGAGCGATGAGGTCTGCCTCAAATCCGGGTGCGATTCGGCCAATGCGATCGCCAAGTCCAATTGCGTCTGCGGCGAGTGACTGCGCTGAGGTAAGTGCCTGCAAAGGGGTTTGACCGCAGGCTTGGACTCGACCGAAGAACTCTTCCGCATTGCGGCCATGGGCGCCTGCGGTTGCGTCGGTTGAGAACACGATCTTTGCCTTTGGTTCCGCCATCATCATCTGGCATACCTCGACGTCGAAGTGCAGGTCCTGCAGCATGGTCTGCATGCCTTGTGGGGTGTAGTTGCCGACGCCGATATAGCGTTCCTGATTGGCAATGTAGTTCTGTACTACCAAGCCTACTTGCGGACTGAGGTAGGCGCCGGCTTCTACGGCCACATGCACGTCTTGTGCGCTGGCATAAGTGGCATGCTCTATCTGACGACAACCAGCGCGCGCAGCAGCGGCTACCTGCGAGCGATAAGCATGGACCATGCTGCGTAAACCAACCGCTTTTGCCTCGTCACAAAGTACCTTTAATTGATGTTCAGTGAGTGTCGGCGTCGCGCCGACACGCTGGCTTGACGAGGCAAATATTTTTACGAGATCTGCACCCTCCGCTTTGCGCTGCTGGACCATCGCGCGCAAGGCGTCATCGGAGGTTGCCGGATCGCCTTCGATCCATGCTAGTGAGGTGAGTACGCGCGGGCCCGGGAAACCGCGGTCGCGAATCGCGTCTCGTAGTGGACGCTCGGTCGGATCACCAACGGACTGCACAGTCGTAAAGCCACCCATGAGGGAGGCCCAGGCGGCGTTCGCGATACCGGTCGCGCCATCGGCGACCGACTCGGTCTCCGTAGCAATGCGCCCTTGGGCATCCCAGTGAGAATCGAGATGTACGTGTGTGTCAATGAAGCCCGGGAGTACCGTGTAACCGCGCAAATCAATCACTGCACCAGAGAGTTTTTCGGTGCCGGTCGGACTGATGCTTTCAATGTGACCATTACGTACGACTAGCGTCAGATTCCGCGATTCTCCACCGAGGCCATCGAGCACGTGGGATGTCAGCACGCTGATCGGGCCAACGGGTGACTGAGGGGGCGGCAAGGGCGTGACGGCCGTGGCGGCCTCGGTGAGGCCTGTGAACAGGAGTAGTACCGGCAAGAGTAGCGGTTTCATATAGAGATCACTCCGGGTCAAGGCTTAGCGGGTTCAGCGTAGCGCAACGGGTTGGTCACCGCGGGTGGTGAGGGGAACGCTTTGCGGGGGAGTTGCATGTCTGCGTTCGCCGCGTCTAAAAGTAGTGTGGCCAGTATGACGGCCGCTTGGCGCAGGTCATCGGGACGCAGATGGTCGAACGTGTCGAGGTTGGTGTGGTGTACCCGCGAGGCATAGTCCAGCGGATCCTGTACGAACTGAAATGCGGGCAGTCCGATGCGACTCATCAGCACGTGGTCGGTCCCACCGGTAGGGGAGGCGACGACGTTGTTGGCACCGAGGCTCGCAAACGGCGCGAGCCATTCGCGTAACACGCTGGTAGCGCCGAAGTTACCTTCTGTATGGATGCCGCGGATCTTGCCCGAGCCGTTGTCGACATTGAAATAGGCAGCCAATTCGCTGTAGCCCGGGAGACGGTCGGTCGGGACCGCATCGTCGACGAAATACGGGCCGAGCGCGGCGACTTCAGGATCTGCAGGTACAGGCCATGTAGCTAGATGCGCCGTAACGTACGCAGCGGAACCATAGAGTCCCTGTTCTTCGCCCGCCCATAAAGCGATACGAATAGTTCGCTTCGGAGTTAGCCCGAGGCTTGCGAGAATGCGGCCCGCTTCCATGACCACGGCGCTGCCAGCACCGTTGTCGGCGGCGCCGTCTGCGGCGACCCAACTGTCGAGGTGTGCACCGGCGAGCACGTAACCGGCCTTCGGATCTTTGCCGGGGATCTCGGCAAAAACGTTGTAGGCCTTCGTGTCGCGATCGTCGAAATGCACACGGCTATCTATCTCCAGCCTCACTTCGCCGCCCTTGGCGAGTCGGGCCAGTCGACGATAGTCCTCCGCAGAGAGCTCAACTCCCGGCAGTTTGGCCGTACGCCCAACCTTAAATTCATAACCTTCCCCATGGACGAGACTGCCTGGCAGGCGTGACATACGTACCCACGCTACAGCCCCTTCCTGGACGAGGAATCGATCCATCGCGGCGGCAAAGCGTCGCCGCTCCAGCGTCTTCGCTAGGCTGTCCGCATCGGTGTGCGGTAGCGCGTAGCGATCCTGTTTGTAGAGGTCTGTATCGCTTAAGCGCTGGAAGGGCGCTTCGGTGTCGTCTTTTGGGTCGTCCGGCCAGGTGACCAACACGATTCGCCCCTGCAGCAATCCCTTGTAGGTGGCAAAGTCTTTTTCGCTGCGCATGGGCGCAACAACGATCGGTGCGCTGACCGCGCCGGGTGTTGCGGGTGTCCACGCGATAGGTATCGACCGCAGCGCCAATGGTCGTGGGCTCAGCATGCGCACCGTCGCTGACTCGATCCACCAGCCGCGGCCAAACTCAAAGCCCTCAGTGTGGACGTTTTTAAGGCCCCAGCGCTGGAGCTCGCTTTGCGTCCAACGTTCGGCTTCGCGCATTGCCGGGGAATTGGTCATGCGCCCACCGATCACATCGCTTAGATGGGCCACCGTGGTGACCACCTCGCCATGGTTTAAACCGGCGTCGGCGATCCGTTCCATGGTCATGGCGTCAACCGGGGGGGCGGCCCGGGCGTAGGTAATGGAACAGGCGAGTAGGGCGGCGAGCAGAGCGTGGCGCTGTGACATGGCGGGACCTGTAACCAGAGGACGAACTGCCGATGCTACGGGTCGCGGGACGCAATGCCAACCCGGGCACGCGAGCGCGAGTGGCCGACTCTATTGCGGGCTTGTGCCGCTAAGGCCGATGGGTCGGCTCCAGGCGCCAACTTCTGGCGCAAGGAAGGGGCGGTTCAGCCGCCGCGGCGCCCGTTGCTGTGGCTGCCATCGCCCAATTGCCGTTCTAGCCACTGGCGCACGCGTTGGGCATCGGCCACGCGCGTGTAGGTCCCCGCCGAATCGAGCAGCACGATGATGACCGAGCGACCCTCGACGATCGCGCGTAGGACCAAGCAGCGGCCTGCCTCGGCGATATAGCCAGTCTTCTGGACAAGAATATTCCAAGTTGGGTTACGCACCAACGCATCGGTGTTGTGGAACTCCACCTGCTTGCGCTGGACCGAGACCGAGTAGCTCGGATCGGTAGAATATTCCTGAATGATCTGATGGTCGCCCGCTGCGCGGACCAGTTTGGCCAGATCCTCCGGGCTTGCGACATTCCCTGTGTCGAGCCCCGTTGGTTCTGCAAAGTGAGCGGAGTTCATCCCCAGCGCCTTTGCTTTGGCGTTCATTGCCGCAACGCAGGCCGCAATGCCACCGGGATACGTGCGGCCTAATGCATGGGCAGCCCGATTTTCTGAAGACATCAGCGCCAGATGCAGCAGGTCACTGCGGCTCAGTGCGGTGCCGAATGCCAATCGTGATGTGGAGCTCTTGGCTGTCTCGCCGCGGTCTTCTGGCGTCACGGTGATGATTTCGTCCATCGGCTGATGTGCTTCCACGATCACGAGGGCGGTCATCAGCTTGGTGATCGAGGCGATGGGTGTTGCCACATCCGCCTGTTTGGAGAGCACGACCGCTTGTGACGCTTCATCCAGTACGTAGAACGAGTTGGATTTGAGGTCCGGGCCGGCGGCATGATTACTTGCCGCGGTGCGCGGGCGTACCGTGTTCGAACGCGCATGAGCCGCTACCGGGTTGGCGCCGGAATGGCGCGTCGCTGCGGCCGCATGATGATGGTTCGCGGCCGTGTGTTGGCGCGGCGCAGCCGCACAGGGACGCGCACCCAAGACCAGAAGCAAGGTGGCGGGTAGCAGGACGGCGGTGATGCGGCGGTGATGGTGCACGAAAACCTCGATCGACCTATCTCAACTAGATTAAGGCTTTACGTGTCATACGTCACGCCCAATCTGAGCATGATATTTGAAATATTCTGACCAGTGTTCTGGTGACCGGTGGCGCTGCTGCGCCAATGCAACGGTTTTAGGTCTTTTTTGGTGGGTGTTGCCGGTGCTGCGGCGTTGTTGGGCGTTGGGGCCGGGCTGACGATAACTTCTTGCGTCGCCATGGGCCTCCGGTACGCTAGTGCGCTTATTTCCTAGCCGACCTCAGGACGCCCATATGTTCTTATTTCGCCCTCTCGCCGCATTGTTGGCGTTGCTGCTGACTGCCGCCGTTTTCGCCGATACGGTCGTAGTCACGGCCGACCGCATGGTGGATGTGATCTCCGGGCGCGTGGTTGAACACCCTGTGGTGACCATCCTAGATGGACGGATTACGGCGGTGACGACCCATGCAGGCGCCGTAGCGGCGGGGGTGCGTCATATAGACCTGCCCGGTCAAACACTGCTGCCGGGTTTCATCGATATGCACGTGCATCTGACGTCCGATCCGGCGCTGGGTGGTTACCGCGGATTGGAATTCACGGACAATTTCTGGACTGTCGTTGGCGTCGCGAACGCCCGTAAAACGTTGGATGCAGGCTTTACGACGGTACGTAATGTGGGCTCATCGAACTTCGACGATGTGGCTCTGAAACAGGCGATTGAAGCGGGCTACGTGCCGGGACCGCGCATCGTGCCGGCGACCTATGCGATTGGCGCTACGGGTGGTCATTGTGATGCGACTGAGTTCCCCCCGTCGGTGCAGGTGCCGTCGCCGGGTATCGCGAACGGACCGCTGGAGATCCGTGCGGTGGTGCGCAAATTGCGCAAATACGGTGCCGAAGTCATTAAGTTCTGTGGGACTGGGGGCGTGTTTTCCAAGACGGACACCGTTGCCGGGCAGCAATATTCCTTGGCGGAAATGCAAGCGCTAGTAGACGAGGCGCATATGCTAGGTCTGCGCGTTGCAGTGCACGCGCACGGCGCGGCAGGCATCAAGGATGCGATCCGTGCTGGTGTGGACACTATTGAGCACGCCAGCCTAGCCGACAGTGAGGCGATTGAGTTAGCTAAGCAACACGGCACCTATTTCTCAATGGATGTGTATGACGACGATTACATTCTCGCCGAAGGTGAGCGCAATGGGACGTTTAAGGAATCTCTGGAGAAGGAGCGCAAGCTCGGTCTGCTGCAGCGGCAGAACTTTAGGGCGGCACATACTGCCGGCGTGAACATGATTTTTGGCACTGACGGCGGGGTCTATCCGAATGGCGATAACGCCAAGCAGTTTGTCACCATGGTGCAGTGGGGTATGACGCCGATGCAGGCGATTCGCGCGGCGACCGTGACGGCTGCTGAGGCGCTAGGGCGACCGGCTGATGTGGGCGCGATCGAGGTGGGTCGCTATGGCGACTTGATCGGCGTACAGGGCGATCCTCTGAGTGATGTGGCGAGACTGCAGCATGTATCGTTTGTCATGAAGGGTGGCGTGGTGGTGAAAGGCACCGCGGCGCAATGACCATTCGCCAGCGCATTCTGATCACGGGCGCAAGCGCGGGATTGGGTCGTGGGATGGCGCTCGAATTTGCGGCCAAGGGCCGGGATCTGGCGCTTTGCGCTCGGCGTCTGGATCGACTCATCGCGCTGCGCGACGAAATTGTTGGGCGTTATCCGCACATACGCGTCGTGATCCGTGCGCTCGATGTTACCGATTATGATCAGGTCTTCGCTGTCTTCCGCGCTTTTGATGAGGAGTTGGGAGGCATCGATCGGGTAATTGTGAATGCAGGGATCGGTCGCGGCGAGTCCGTGGGTACGGGCCACTTCGCGGAAAATCTCGTTACGGTCAACACCAACTTTGTTGCGGCGCTGGCGCAGTGTGAAGCGGCGCTCGAGTTATTCCGTTCGCGGGATCAGGGCCACTTGGTCACGATTTCCTCGGTGGCGTCTGTACGGGGATTGCCCCGTTCCCAGACGGTGTATGGCGCCACCAAAGCGGGCCTCTCCGCGTTGACCGAAGGGGTGCGCGCAGATACTTGGGGTTCTGGCATTCGGGTCAGCGCCATCCTGCCCGGCTATATTGATACCGAGATTTTGTCCGGTTCGCGTCGCCGGCCTTTTATCGTGGATGCAGATACAGGGTGTCGTGCCATCGTGCAGGCGATCGAACGGGAGCGTCCGACGGCTTTCGTTCCCCGTTGGCCCTGGGTCCCAATCGCATTTCTCCTGCGGCACGCGCCGTTGGGGCTTATCTTGAAGTTTCTCTGATGACTATTCATCTGGGATGCCCGCGACTCTCCCTCGATCCACAGGCCATCCGCGCGGTGAAGGATGAAGTGGTGAGCGTGGTATTTGCGGCGGCAAACGGGCTGTTAATGAGTGCGGTAGGACCCAACCATTATGGGGAGGGAGATGCGCTCATTACGGGATCAACCGGTGATCGCTGGTCGGTCACTCGCGACCGTTTCGACGCCAAGTATCGCCCAGTGGGCGGGCAGGCGTCGGGAGAGGACGGTCCCTACCGGAATATTCCGGTCCCCATTTGGGCCAAACGCATGCGCGAAGCGTTCACGATTGAACGGCACGCGGGCGGTGATTTGCTGGTGGGAGCCGCTGGTGACTGGGCGGTTGAATATGCAGCCGACGATTGTGGTCTCGTTGCGCAGGACCGATTTGTGGCGGTTTATCGTCAAGCCTGACGGGGTGGGACAGGACTGCGGGCCCAGGGGCCCGCAGTCCTTATCCGAAGCTCAGCGTCGATAGGTGAACGTCACGCCGATCGTGCGTGGCCGGAAGGTCCACTGCCGACCCAGTCGCGTCGTTGACGAATTGACGCCATCGGCGGCAACTCCTGGATTGATCGTCCAGTCGGAGTTTGTGACCGTGTGGCTATCGAGCAGGTTGTCGATAAAGGCCGCCACCTGCCAATCACCAAACTGCATGCCGAGGCGTGCCGTGACGAAGTTCGTGGCGGGCAGCGTATATTTGGCGTCATCGTACTGCAGCGTACCCGGGTCTTGTCCCGGTGAAGCCCACTTCGCTTTGCTCTGGTTTTGCCAGTCGCCACGCAGGAATGACTCGTGACCGAAGGCGTCGAACTTGTATTCGAGGCCTAGCGATACCGTAACAGGTGAGCCGGGCTGGCCGCCTTGTCCCACAATGGCATCGCCCTTCGCGGCAACGGGCAGCACGCTGGTGTTGGTGCCGACATAACTCGACCTAGAGTATCGCGCGTCGGTGTAACCGGCGGCAAATTCGGCCGTTAAGCTGGGCGTGACCAGCCAGTCGGCCTGAATGTCGGCGCCCTTGGCAACGGCCTCGCCCAAGTTCTGGATCCAACTAATCTGGCAGACGGGGGGTAGTACCGTCTGTTGGATGTTGTGCCATTTGATGTAGTAGATGCTGGAAGCCAGCCGGAACCGATTGTTGAAGTTGTTCTTGCTGCCAACCTCGTAGCTCTGCACCGTGTCTGAGTCATAGGTGGCCGGTGAGTTGGTGATCCCGAAGTTTGCAAAGTCGCCTTCGCAGGCTGCCTGTGGGACCGGATTATTCGCACCGCCTGGGCGGAAACCCTTTGAATAGGTCGCGTAGTACAGGTTGCTCGGATCGTGCTGGAACGACACGCCGAGTTTCGGTGTGAATACGGACTCGGAGTGGCTATTAGTGAGATAGGTGTCGTAGTCAAATAACTGCGCAGCCCCGGTGACCGTGTCGACGGAGAATTTCACCTTCGCAAAACGGCCGCCTGCGATGAGTTTTACGGAATCGGTGACGGCATACGTCGCCTCGCCGTAGACCGAGGTTTGCTCGTCCTTGGCATGGGTGCGCAGGAAGTAAGACGACTGCGGGTCAATTCCCAGCACGGTCTCACCACAGTGCGGTGTCGGGGCTGAGTCACAGGGGCGCGGATTGCTGCCGAGCCCTACGCCAAAATAGTCGGTAACGCTGGCATAGCCTGCCGCCTCGAAGAAGGTGCCGAGTTGAGGGTCTTGCAACTGCTCTAAATAATCCTGTTTGTTTGAGCCATAGAATAGGCCGGCCGTCCAAAACAGTTTCGAATTGGGGTCATTCGACTGCAAACGAATTTCCTGTACGAAGTTCCGTTGACCGTTGTTGATCGTCGCGGGTGCGCGATAGTTCAAGCCCGGCGTGAGTGGGTGCAGGCCGTTCTGGTCGAGTAGTAGTGAGCCGGCCTCAAGACCGAGCAGTGACTGGTAGAAGCCAAGGTTGTACAGCGTACCGTCATAGCCGGTCGCTTCGTCACGTTTGTAGTAGGAGGTGTTCGAGATGAAGCGGACTGCCCCTAAATCGGCCTCTATTTTCAGAGCGGGCAGATAGAATTTATCCGGTGAGGACCGCGTTGTTGGGTTTGCGCTCACGAAACGATGCGCGGACGGGTCCGAGTACAGCGTCCAGTAGTTGGTGACGTCATTTGCTTGGCGATCTTGATAGTAGAGGCTTGGCGTGATTGTCCAATTGTCGTTGGGCGACCAGACCGCGGCTAAACGAATCAGATCCGTGTCGGTGCGGTTGGCATGCTTATCTAATACCGTGGTGGGGTCGTAGGCATCGACTCGATCGACCCAGCCGCCGTCATGGCGGTGCCAAACGCTGATTCGGGCGCCTAGTTTGCCCTCAATAAGGGGGCCGCCCACGGCGTAGCCGGCCTCATAACTGGCTTCGCCGCCGGGGTTGAAGGACGCCTCGGCCCGTGCGTTGACGCTGGTTTTCGACAGCGACGGTTGGACCGTGATGTAGCGCACTGTGCCGCCCTCAGAGCCGGCACCGAATAGGGTGCCTTGCGGGCCGCGCAGCACTTCGACGCGTTCGAGGTCGAAGGATTTGGGCAGCGATTCGTCTGGATTGAAGGCAATAGACCGCATCTGAATGGGGGTGTCGTCCACATAGATGCCGGTTGTGCCCGCGCCGCCGGAGGAGGCGATGCCCCGGATGGAGATATTGGCGGTGCCGGAGTTGTCGACGTGGATGCCGGGGGTAAAGCGCGCGATATCTTCGATGTCTTTGATGCCGCGCAGGTCCAGGCCTTCGGCGGTCATGGCGGTGACGCTGACCGGTACTTTGCTGAGGGCTTCTTCGTGGCGGGTCGCGGTCACTACGATTTCATCTAGTCCACCCGTTTGGGGGGCTTCAGCCGCCACTGTGGCTGCCGCGGCGAGTGCCGTGGCACAGACCGACGCGAGTCGCCCCGATGGACGGGCTTTAGAGGAAGTAAACATGAAGTCACCTCAGGTGGTCGCAAAGTCAATCAGGCGGAAAATCTACGGTACGGGGGGCTGACACGCAAATATATTATGTCTTTTTGTTCCATCTGTGATCGCAGATCGTTGACTGCACCCCCATCGGAACGGTAGTTTTAGGTGCTGGGTTGGCCGATATGGAATCACCTTCGGTTCCGATGCGCCGCTCGGGGGTGAGTCATGGCCAAGCGTCCGTCCGATCGGTTATTGGGAATGGGCGCGGCCATCACTCGACGCGACTTCGTGCAAGGGGCCGTGCTCGGCGCCGGTGCGCTGGCATTGCCGGGCTTGGTAGGGTGCTCGCGCCGAAACGTTCCGTTGGCGCAGGCCATGCAGGATCGGATGGGTTATTACCCGCCGACGTTGACTGGATTGCGTGGCAGTCATCCCGGTGCCTTTGAGGCTGCGCATGCGTTGCGCGACGGCACCGCCCATGCCGCGCCACTCGATCTTGGTGAGCAATACGATCTGGTGATTGTTGGCGGTGGGATCAGTGGGCTGTCAGCCGCTCTCCTCTATCGCAAGGAGCGTCCCGACGCGCGCATTCTGATCCTTGAAAATCATGATGACTTTGGTGGTCATGCAAAGCGCAACGAGGTAGCCATTGATGGAACGATCCGCCTCCTGAATGGAGGCACCTACTCCATTGAAAGTCCAAAGCCCTTTAGCGCGGTTGCAGATAGCGTCTTGCGCGAGATCGGTATTGATGCGCCAGCCTTGGCCCTGAAAACCCAGAAAAAAGATTTCTACAGGTCGCTCGGTTTGACCCAGGGCATTTTCTTCGACCGCGAAACCTTCGGGGCGGATCATTTGGCACCAGGCTACCGCCAGCGCAGCTGGGCAGAATTTCTGAAAGGGGCTCCGTTGTCAGCGGCAGCGAAGCGCGACCTGGAGCGTGCTGAGGTTGGTAACACGGACTATTTTGTCGGTTTGGGTGCTGTCGCCAAAAAAGAAAAACTATTGCGCATGAGCTATCTGAGCTATCTGCGTGACGTGGTCAAGGTGGACCCTGCCGTACTTGCGCTCTACCAAGCGCTCACCCAAGGATGGTGGGGAGTTGGCATCGATGCCATTAGCGCGCTAGACGCTTGGGGTTCTGAGATGCCCGGTTTCCATGGTCTGCGGTTGCCGGCGGGATCCATCCCCGGGATGGGCTACACGCCAGCCGGTTTTACCGATACCGGCGGTTCGGTGTTCATGCATTTCCCCGACGGCAATGCCTCCGTAGCACGCGCCTTGGTCCGTAAACTGGTGCCGGCCGCCGTGCCAGGATCCACCATTGAGGATCTGGTCACGGCCCGAGTTAATTATCGGCAATTGGATCGTGAGGACGAGCCGGTACGCATTCGCTTGAATTCGATCGTACTCGGCGTGCATCACGACGAGCCGACCATCGAACGCTCGCGTAGTGTGCGCATCGCTTATCACCGCGATGGTCGGGTGCTGGAAGTGCGTGCGAAGCAGTGCATTTTGGCTTGCTATAACAACATTATTCCCTATCTCGTGCCCGAATTGCCTGAGTCGCAGAAGGCCGCGTTGCGTGAGGCGATCAAGACGCCACTCGTTTACACCTCCGTTGCTCTATCCAACTGGCGCGCATTTTCCGAGCTCGGGGTACATTCTATTTATGCGCCAGGCTCTTATCACACAACTATTCGCTTGAATCCGACGGTCGATATTGGTGCTTATCAGAGCCCCCGCTCGCCAGACGAACCTAACTTGCTAGCGATGGTTAGGACTCCGTGTAAGCCGGGCTTGACAGAGCATGAACAAAATAAAGTTGGTCGCGCTGAACTGCTCGCAACGCCGTTTGAAATTTTTGAGCGTGAGATACGCGATCAGCTGCGGCGCATGCTCTCCGGGACATCATTTGATCCTGTGAAAGACATACGAGCCATCATCGTCAATCGTTGGCCGCATGGGTATGCACCGGAAAACAACTCGCTGTTCGATCCTGATGTTGCTCCCGGTGAAGAACACTATGTGAGAGCGAGAGCCCGATTTGGGAGGATCGCGATCGCCAATTCTGATGCCGGCGCTGGCGCCTACACGGATGTCGCGATTGAGCAGGGGCACCGTGCGGTTTATGAATTACTCGGTGCCTAAGCGGCGCCGTCACTGACAAGAGAGGTCAAAAAAATGAGCATTGGACAACTGCCTGCTAGCGAAGTCGCGGAATTGAAGCGGTTGGATGTCGCTCACCATCTGCCAGGTCAGACGGACTATAAATTGCAGGCGCAGTTGGGTGGCAGTCGCATCATCACCAAGGCGTCTGGCTGCCTGATCCATGACGCAGACGGCAATGAACTACTGGATGGTATGGCAGGACTGTGGTGTGTCACCGTCGGGTATGGTAGGGACGAACTCGCCAAGGTGGCTTATGAGCAAATGCTAGAGCTGCCGTACTACAACACATTCTTTAAAACCGCGAGCGCACCTGCGGTACGGCTCGCAGCCTCGGTGGCGGGGAAACTCGGCAATGGCCTGACGCACGTGTTCTTCAATTCGTCTGGCTCCGAGGCCAATGACACCGTGTTCCGTCTCGTGCGGCACTACTGGACAGTGAAAGAGCAGCCCTGGCGCCAGATCATCATCGGTCGCTGGAATGGCTACCACGGCTCTACCGTTGCGGGCGCCAGCCTCGGCGGCATGAAGGCCATGCACGCGCAGGGTGGACTACCCGTACCGGGAATTGAGCACATCATGCAGCCTTATCTTTTTGGTGATGCCTTTGGTGAGGACCCCGAGGCATTCGCGATTCGAGCGGCAAATGCCCTTGAGGAGCGCATTCTCCAGGTAGGCCCGCATAACGTTGCTGCTTTTATTGGTGAGCCTGTGCAGGGCGCTGGTGGCGTGATTATCCCGCCGCCAGGCTACTGGACCCGTATTGAGGCGATCTGTCGCAAGTACGGCATCCTCTTGGTCTGTGACGAGGTGATTTGCGGCTTTGGGCGGCTGGGACGCTGGTTTGGCTTTCAGCACTTTGGCATTCGCCCCGACATCGTTACGATGGCTAAGGGCCTCTCCTCTGGATACCTGCCAATTTCTGCGACGGCGATGTCGACTGAGATCGTCGAGACGCTGCGAGAGGGTGGGGAGTTCGTGCATGGCTACACGTATTCCGGGCACCCCACCAGTGCTGCTGTCGCCGTGCGCAATCTGGAGATCATCGAGCGTGAGCACCTGGTGGAACGAACGGCGGAGGATACGGGACCTTATATCGCCAACGCACTGAACCGCCTGCGGGACCATCCACTCGTCGGCGAGGCAAGATCTCTAGGCTTGATCGGTGGTATCGAAATCGTGTCCAAGAAAGGCACCAACGCACGGTTCGGTGGCGAAGAAGGTCACGCCGGTCCCATCGTCCGAGATATCTGTATCCGCCGCGGCCTGATGGTTCGCGCCATCCGCGATACGATTGTTTTTTGTCCGCCCTTGATTGTCAGTCATGCCCAGCTGGACCGGCTGGTAGACACGGTGCGTGCTGCCTTAGATGAGGCCACGCCCACACTAATGGCGCTGACTAAGGTTGGATGAAATTGCCCAAAAAGAAAGAACAGGATGGCTCGGTACGCGCATCTGTGCATGCTGAGTTGCGCCTGCGCTTTTTGACCGGCCGAATTACTCCGGGAACGCATCTTTCGACGCGCCGTTTGGCGCATGAGTTGGGCGTCAGTCAGATGCCCGTTCGAGATGCGCTCGGACGTTTGGCTGCGGACGGCGCGGTAGATATTCGCTCTAAGCGCCGAATTATTGTGCCGCCGATGACCGCTGCGCGACATGCGGATCTACTGGTTTGCCGAGAGTTGCTAGAGCCTGCTGCGGCCGAGGCCGCGATTGCAGGACTGGACGATGTGGCGATTCAGCGGCTTGAGGTCGTCGACAAGGCGATTGGCGATGCGCTGGATAGCGGAGACGTTGACGCCTACATGCGTGCCAATCATGAGTTTCATTTCACGATTTATCGGGCACAGCCGCACCCAACGCTCGTTCAGTTGATTGAAACGCTGTGGTTGCAGTTCGGTCCCTATATGCGCATTGTTTATGATCGTTATGACGGTGAGCGACTTGCGGATCAACATGTGCGCGCTATCCGCGCCATTCGGCGGCGCCGTGCGGCTGACCTGTCCCGGGCCATCCTGCTTGATATCCGTGACGGCATGAATTTGTTGCAACGGAACGGTTTTGCCGTTGATCCATCATGAGTGTTTATGGCAGTACGCTGACGCCGTCACTCCAGCATGTGGACACCTACTACGCCGCAACACGACGTGAACAGGCGGATGGGCTGCCTTTCTTAGGCGATACCCAGACAGACGTCTGCGTTGTGGGCGGTGGCTACGCGGGTCTCGGTACCGCGTTACATTTGGCTCGTCGCGGGATCGACGTGACATTGCTTGAACAATCACGCCTCGGTTGGGGCGCGTCTGGTCGTAACGGCGGGCAAGTGCATGTCGGGATGCGTCGTGACCAGCTGTGGCTCGAGAAGACTCTGGGGGAGGCTGCCGGGCAGCGATTCTGGCGACTCGCATTAGATGCCCGCGGACACCTCGATGAGCTGATTGAAACCTACGGGATCGATTGCAGTTATCGTCCCGGTCTGATGCATGTCGACCACAAACCCCGCTATGTTGACGAAACTCGTCAGCATGTGGAATTCATGCGTAGTCGCTACGGGTACACCGATCTTTCGTTCTTAAGTGGTGATGCGTTGGCCTCACTTTTATCCAGCCCATGCTACTACGGTGGGAGTATGGATGCGCGAGGAGGGCACCTGCAGGCGCTTGACTGGGCGCTCGGCATGGCACGCGCAGCGCTATCGCTTGGGGCACGCTTGCACGAAGGTGTTGAGGTCACCGGCATCTGTCGAAAAGATGCCGGATTCGTCGTTACAACGCCTCAAGGAGCCGTGCGCGCACGTCGCGTGGTCTTGGCGTGCAATGGCTACCTGCGTCGCTTGTCGACTCGTGTGCGTGGCAGAGTCATGCCGATCAATAATTATGTGGCGGTTACGGCGCCGCTTGGAGAGCAGGCGCGGCAGTTAATTCGCAATGGCGCCGCTGTGTCTGACTCCCGGTTCGTCGTGAACTATTTTCGCGTCACGCCGGATGATCGCCTATTGTTCGGTGGTGGAGAAAATTATAGCTACCGTTTCCCGAGAAATATTAGTGAATTTGTGCGACCCCACGTTGAGTCGGTCTTTCCTCAGTTGCGGGGCGTGCGTTTCGATTATGCGTGGGGTGGCACCCTCGGTATAACCTCGACTCGCATGCCTTACGTGCGGGAGTTGGAGCCGGGACTATTAAATCTCAGCGGCTTCTCCGGGCTCGGCGTCGTCCTCGCCCCTTATGTTGGCAAGATTGTTGCCGATGCCTTGGCGGGCGAAGCTGCTTCTTTCGAACTCCTATCGAGTCTGTCGGTACCACCCTTTCCGGGTGGCCCTTTGTTGCGGTGGCCAACTATGGTCGCGGCCATGCTGTATTACGCACTCAGAGATCGTCTCTGAGTGCACACGTCGAGTAGAGGGCATCATGCATGAACGGAAACACGGAACCTATGCTGCAGTAAGTGAGTGGGACGAATTTCTTGTCAACAACCCCGATATACAGGCGATCGACGCTTTTGTCATTGATTTGAATGGCAACTTGCAGGGTAAGCGCCTCGAAGCGGCGGACGCTCCAGGATTGTTCAAGAATGGGGTGCTTTTTTCGGCATCCTCTTTAGTCGCGGACGTGCGTGGCTACGGCATGGAAGAGCACGGATATGGCAGTTCTGATGGTGATCCGGATGGAGCGGCCATGCCGCTCCCTGGGACGCTGGTTCGAGCCTCTTGGGCTCGCCAGCCGACCGCGCAAGTCTTGTGCGAAATGACCAACATACAATCCGGGCGCCCTTTCTGGTACGACCCCCGCCATGTGCTCGCTGATGTGGTTGCGCGATGTCGGGCTGAAGGAATTCATCCGGTCGTCGCTTGCGAACTCGAGTTTTATTTGGTTGATCCCAAACGCGCCGAAGATGGCAGCCTGCGCTTAGGAGCGCAGCCCGGTCGGACGCCACCGGCGCGCGGCGCGAACCTCTCGATGGAAGCGGTTGACGAGTTTGGTGAATTTCTCGAACGGATCCATGTTGCTGCGAAAGCGCAAGGTTTGCCGGTCGCCGGCTGTGTATCCGAATATGGTGTCGGTCAGTTTGAAGTGAACCTGAGCCATCTGCCAGATCCCGTGGTAGCCGCAGATCAAGCGGCTCTACTGAAGCGTTTGGTGAAGGGTGTCGCGCGCTCATTGGGGATGGAAGCGACCTTCATGGCAAAGCCCTTCGTTGCGGAGGCGGGTAATGGGCTACATATACATGCCAGCATAGTCGATGAGGCGGGGTGCAATCGATTCGGCGGCCCAGACGGCGAACAACTATTGCAGCACGCAATCGGTGGCATGCAAGCATTACTGTACGATTCGTTCGGTCTTTTCGCTCCTAACTTCAACTCGCAGCGCCGTTATTTGGGTTCCTTCGTGCCAACCTCTCGGTCGTGGGCAGAGAACAATCGCAGCGTTGCGTTTCGAATACCGGCGCAGCACGGCGCCGCGCGCCGGGTCGAGCATCGCGTGGCGGGCGCCGACGCCAGCCCGCATTTGGTCATGGCCGCGATGCTGGCGGGGTTACTCCACGGCATCCGGCATAAGTTGGATCCCGGCGTTCCGGCGGTGGGAAGAAGCGTTGGTGGTGATCCTGAATTCCCAGGTGACCTGATCGTGGCATTGAACCGGTTGAGTGAGGCCAAGCTACTAAGCGAGTACATTCCGAAGGCCTTTCTGGACGTTTTTGTGATCACCAAGCGAGGTGAGTACCTTGATCTGATCGAGTCTATTTTCCCCCGCGAGCATGACTTTTATGTCTGAAACGTTGCGCGGTATCGGGCGTGCACGTCTGGCAAGCTTTGTGCAGAAAGAGACGTGCGAGTTTGTTGCGGCGCATCCGCGTTCGCAGGCCGCTGCTGCGGGGGCCCAAGGTTTCTATGCCGGCGTGCCGATGCATTGGATGCTTGATTGGCCGTCACCATTCCCATTAGCGGTTGCAGAGGCGCGCGGGGCTCGACTGCAGACGATTGATGGAGATGCACTCAATGACTTTTGCCTCGGGGATACCGGATCCATGTTCGGGCATTCGCCGGAGCCCGTCTTGCGCGCATTAGAAAGGCAGGTTGCGCGAGGCTTTACGTATATGTTGCCCACCGCAGATGCCTATGCGGTAGGCCAGTTACTGCAGGAGCGGTTTGGTTTGCGACACTGGCAGGTGGCTACTACGGCATCTGATGCGAATAGGTTCGCGTTGCGTGTTGCCCGTGCCGTGACCCGCCGACCGCGGATCTTGGTCATCCATGGTTGCTACCACGGCGCGGTAGATGAGACCTATGTCGGCCTTTATGACGGTGTCGCGCGTAATCGCCCAGGGCTCATTGGCCAGGTGATCGACCAGACGGCGCACACGCGAGTCGTTGAGTTTAATGATTTGCCCGCTCTAGAGGCCGCACTGGCTGACGAGACGGTTGCGGTCGTTTTGGCGGAACCGGTCATGACCAACTGTTGTATGGTGCTTCCAGACCCCGGATACCATACGGCGCTCCGTGAGATGACGCGGCGTACCGGGACGTTACTGCTCATAGACGAAACCCACACGATTTCGAGTGGATGGGGTGGTTACACCCGCCGGCATCATCTTGACCCTGACATGTTCGTATTGGGTAAACCTATCGCGGGCGGTACCCCGGCGAGCGTCTGGGGATTTACGGATGCGGTGGCGACGCGCTGGGATGCAATCCGGGCAACCAAGGAGCCGGGTCACTCTGGATTAGGGACGACCCTTTCTGCCAATGCCTTGTCGATGGCGCTGATGCGAGCCACGCTCGAACAGGTCATGACCGAATCGGCTTACGCCCATATGGAACAGCAGGCTAATCGCCTCGCCGACGGCTTAGCGCGTTCAATTTTGGCGCATGCGTTGCCTTGGCATGTAGTGCGGGTCGGCGCGAGAGTGGAGTTTATCTGCGCGCCCGGACCGTTGCGCAACGGTACGGCCGCCACGGCGGCGCACTGCGGGGAAATCGAGGCGGCAGTGCACCTAGGGCTAGTGAACCGCGGCTGTCTGATTGCCCCGTTTCACAACATGATGCTGGTCTGCCCGGCAACGGAGTCGGTGCAAATAGATCAGTTAGTCCATGCGTTCGGCGAGGTGCTTAACGACTTGGCTGGTTAATACGCCACTAGTGGCGTGAGCAGGGTCAGCGGTCCGTTTGTTTGCCGCGGCGCATCAGACTGAGCGCTAACACCGCTGAAGCAACCATCAGAAATAGACTCACAGCGTTCAGTACCGGGGTAGCACCCTCCCGCATACGTCCGTACATCAATATGGTGAGCGGCGTATCGGCGCCGACGAGCATCAACGTGGTGTTGAAGTTCTCAAATGACATCAGGAAAGCGATGACGGCGGAGCCGACCATAGCTGGGCGCAGATAGGGCAGGGTGATGTGCCATAGTACGGCCGTGCGGGAGGCGCCAAGATTGAGCGCGGCTTCTTCCAAAGTATGATCAAAACGCTTTAACCGCGCACTGACTGTTAACGTGGCGATAGCTGCGATGTAGGAGAACTGGCCCGCAACGACCAACGGCAGCCCAGGGCGCAAAAATTCGATATCTAATCCAAATGTGCTATCGGCGAAGTCAGCAAGTCGACTCGCGAAAGCCAGAATCGAGATGCCGAGGATGACGCCTGGAATGACCAATGGGACCAACATCATCATCGACAGCGCTTGACGTCCCGGGAATTTTGCACGTTCCATGAGAAACGCGTTCGTTGTGCCGACAATAACCGAGAGCGCGGTAACCCAGACGGCCACCACCGCACTAGTCAGAATGCTACCGAGTAGTTCCTCGTCATGAAAAAGTCCAACGCGCCCAGTAGCCTCGTTACCTAAAAACCAGTCGAGGGTAAACCCGTGCCACGGTGGCGCCGGATACGGCGCGTCATTGAAAGCAAATACGGCAACCGTCAGCAACGGCAAAAAAAGAAAGACCAGAAACACGGCTAGGTAGATCGCGTTTGTAGCGCGTATCCATCGAGAAGAGGGGAGTGAGGGAATCATGCGCGGCGCATCACGTCGGCGAAGCGCTGTCCACTGGCCTTGAGCCCGAGCCAAACGATGGTAGTCGAGAGGCCGAGCAGAAGAAAGCCAAAAGCAGCACCCTGTTCCCAATTGAAACGAGTGATGAACTGGTTATAAATCTGCTCGGTGAACCACTGTGAGCTCGTTCCGCCCAGCAGATTGGGCGTTAGATAGTTGCCCAACGTGAGCATGAACACGACAATGCAGCCCGCCGTGATACCGGGTGCAGCATGCGGAATCACGATGTCGCGCAGGACTGAGAAGGCACCCGCTCCAAGATCATAGGCTGCCTCAATGAGCGAATTGTCCAGTGTCTCCAGACTATTGACGAGAGGGACCACCATAAAAAGTAGGGAGGTATAGACCAGACCGACTAGAATTGTGGCGTCGTGGTACAGCAGTTCCGGCGGCGCTGCGGCTATTCCCAGTTTGACCAGTAGTGCCGGAAGGACGCCGGATTCCCGCAGCAGAATCATCCAGCCGAGAGTCCGTACGGTTTCGCTGACCCAGAATGGAATCAAACAGACCAAAAACAGTAGCGTGGCTTTCCGGCCTTGCGCGATTTTCGCGATCGTCCACGCGACGGGAAAAGCGATGAGCAGCGTAATCAAGGTCGACACAGCGGATACGAGCGCCGTGCGGACAAAGACATGCCAGTACAGTGGCTCTGTGAAAAATGTGCGGTACTGGGCGAGACTATTCACGTATTCGCGCGGGGCAACACGTTCTCGGATTGATACCATCGCCAGATCAGCGTGCGGTAAAATAATCGTTAATAGAAGCCATAATACTGCGGGCGCCAGCAGCAGCAATAGTACAGCGCGCCCCCGCCAGTTCTGTCCGGTGTCGATCACCGAGATGCTCCCGCAATGAAGCACACCGCACGTTCTGGATCAAATGCAAAGTGAATTAATTCGCCGGGAATAAGGTCTGAAAATTGACCGGTTTGCGGTAATGCCACTCGGAACTCAAGGTTGGATTTGCTTTCTCGGATTAAGACTGCCGAGTTCGCGCCGTCGAACAGGAGACTATCGACCCGTCCCACATGGCTGCGCTGGGTGCTCGGCAGATCCGCAGCAGCGCGCGCGAGTGTCGCCGCTTCGGGCCGAACAAAGGCAATTGCGCTATGACCAACGACAAGGCTATCGCGAACCCGCGCCTCTAACAGCCAGCCATCGTCTGTAGCAATCGTGGCGATCCCATGCGACAGCGCTGCAACGCGTCCTGTGACTCGATTGCTGGAGCCAACAAATCCAGCGACAAACGGTGTAGTAGGCTCGTAATACAGTGATTGCGGGCTACCGAGTTGCTCAAAACGGCCGGCGTTCATGACCCCGACGTGATCTGACAAAACGAGCGCTTCAGACTGGTCGTGCGTGATATAGACGAAGGTGGTTCCAAAGGCCGCTTGCAGCTGCTTGAGCTCGATCTTCATGTGTTCGCGCAACTTAAGGTCGAGTGCGCCGAGTGGTTCATCGAGCAGTAGAAGGGTGGGTTCCAGCACGAGACTGCGAGCGATTGCGACGCGCTGACGCTGACCACCGGAAAGCTCATCGACTCGTTTGCCCTGTGCGCCACCGAGGCCGACGCGCTCGAGCATTGCCTCTGCTTTGCGCAGGCGCTCTAATCTGCCGACGCCGCGACGGGCGAGACCGAAGGCAACGTTCTCAGCGACATTCATCATTGGAAACAGTGCGAGCTGCTGGAAAACCATGTTCACTGGGCGTTGATTTGGAGCGACACCCGCCATAGACCGGCCGCCGATACGTATGTCGCCGGAATCCGGCTGAATGAAGCCAGCGATCATGCGCAGCAAGGTAGTCTTGCCGCAGCCGGAGGGGCCCAAGATGGAAAAGAAGCTGCCATGCGGGACGCTAAATGATAGTTCATCCACTGCCGCGTGGCTGCCAAACGTCTTTTTTACAGCGTTGACCTCGAGGTCCGCTGCGCCGCTCTTGGAGCTATTCAATTCGCTGCCTTGATGCGATCGAGGACTTTGCCCTCGATTTCCTCTAGACCGGGGGGAATTGCAGGATACCACCGCACGTTCTTCAGTCCATCCGGAAACGTCGCGGAAAATTGGGCTTTGAGTTTTACATCCATGAGGGCATCCGCGCCCTTGGATGCGGTAAAGCTGCCAATCTGCTTGGCAATCCGTGCCGCGATCGCCGGCCGCATGGTGTAGTTTATCCAGGCGTACGCGCCAGAATCATTTTTGCCGCGAGCGGGTAGGGCAAAAGTGTCTAGCCAGGCTATCGCGCCGGATTTTGGATTGATGAAATGGATGTCCGGATTGTCGCGCCCGAGATTCCAGCCGCCTGAGTCCCACATCATCGCCGCGGTAATTTCACCGGAACGCACCCCATTAAGTAACTGATCTTTGTTGTCATAGAAAAAGCGGAAATTGGACTTACAGGCGATCAGCGTTTTGCCAATATCGTCCATGAGGGCGGAGTAAGCTTTGACGTTCCCATAGAGTGCGAAGGGATCTTGACCAGCAGCGAAGGCAAATGCCATTAGCGTTGGGCGTTTCAGGCGTACCGCTACCTTCCCTTTCAGGTCTGCCCGACACAGGTCAGCGTAGTCAGCAATTTTCGTTTTTTTAGCGTTGTAGACTAGGCCCTCAGTGCCCCAGACGTACGGTAGTGCATAGAGTTTTCCGTCAAGAGATGCGTTTTTTCGGACGGTCTCAATGAGATCGGGGAGGAATGCACCCACTTGTACTTTGCTGATATCTATAGGCTTATAGATTCGGAATTCCTGCTGTGCGGCTAGGATCCGATCCTGTGAGGGTTGCGCCAAGTCGAAGCCGGCGCCACCGGTGGCGCGCAGTTTGGAAATCATTTCCTCATTGTTTGATAACGTGACTTCGACTTTGATTCCGGTTTCTTTTTGAAATTCGGCCATGACATCGGCGGGTACGTAGTCTGCCCAACTAATGATGCGCAGACGCTTCGAGTCGTCGGCGATAGCCGCCGTGGCGACAATCATTGTGGCGACGAGCAAAGTGAATTGGGGAAGGCGTCTCATACATTCTCCAGAGGCCCAATTTCGGGCGCTCGGGCTGCAAGTGGGTTAACGGAAGTCCGACGATCCGGCACCGGGGTTGGTGAGGAGTGCATCGGTGGAAGGCGAGAGCGTGCCGCGACGCACGCGCAAATAGGTCACTACGCCGCCGGCGAGGCCAACGACGGCGAAAATCAGCGCAATCTCATTGTTATTCCAAATGATGGCGCCAAGGGCAGTTAATGCGATGGCAGCTGCTATCAGAGGGAATAGTGGATAAGCAGGCGTGCGATAAGGACGTTCTAACTGCGGTTCACGCTGGCGTAAACGAACCAGGGCAGCGAGGCTGGTCAGATACATGACAATGGCGCCGAGTGCTGACATCGTCACAATGCTTGCTGTCAGTGATTGACCGGCAATAGTGATCCATTCATCCGAATAGATGGCAGCGATACCGACAACACCGCCTGCCAAAATGGCCCAGTGGGGCGTGCGACGGCTGGAGTGTACCTGCGCAAGAATGCGTGGCAGGTAGCCGGCGCGGGCCAATGCGAAGATTTGCCGAGAGTAGCCCATGATGATGCCGTGGAATGAGGCAATGAGGCCTACTAGGCCAATCCATACCAGCAGTTTTAGCCAGCCAGATGCGCCACCAACGACGAGTTTCATGGCTTGTGGTAGCGGGTCGTTGATGCTCGCGATGGCGCGCCAGTCGCCAATACCGCCGGCAAAGATCATGGTGCCGAACGCTAACACCATTAGAGTCAGGATGCCCCCAATGTAAGCGCGCGGGATGGTGCGGCGCGGTTCGCGCGCTTCTTCGGCTGCCATCGCGGCGCCTTCAATTGCGAGAAAAAACCATATCGCGAAGGGAATCGCACTGAAGATGCCTGGGATTGTGCTCAGTGTGAACGTGTCGCTGCCCGCCCAGCCGTGTGCCGTGTAACGGTCCAGTGAGAATCCCGGCGATACTACGCCCATAAAAATGAGTAATTCGGCGATAGCGAGTAAGGCGACTACCAACTCAAACGTGGCTGCGATCGTGACGCCGGCCATATTTAGAGCCATGAAGACGACATAGGCGGCGACGGCCGATGTGCGAGCGGGAAGTTCCGGGAACTGCACGTTCAAGTAGGCGCCGATGGCAAGCGCGATCGCTGGTGGCGCAAAGACGAATTCAACTAGTGTCGCAAATCCGGCGAGATAGCCGCCCATCGGGCCGAAGGCGCGATAGCTATATGCAAAGGGGCCGCCGGCATGAGGAATCGCCGTGGTGAGTTCTGTGTAACTAAAGATGAAGGTGGTGTACATGATGGCGATAAACGCCGTCGTGACCAAAAACCCAAGCGTGCCGGCATGGACCCAGCCGAAATTCCAGCCGAAGTATTCTCCCGAGATCACGAGGCCAACGGCGATCCCCCAGAGATGCCAACTGCCGAGTGTGCGGGCTAATGCAACCGGCTTAGTCATGCCGTTGCACTCGTGGAGCGACCACCTGAACCAACCAGTTGCTGATCTCGAGGCGACGTAGCGTTTCTTCCGTCATCGCAGGCCCCAAGCCGTGACGGAAGGTCAATGCCGAATTTGTCGGGTCCGTCTGTAACTGCGTGAGTTCCTGCGCATAGGCTTCGAGTGCCGCACTGTCAGTAAAGGTGCCATCAGCGACCAAGGCTTGGCCGTAGCGGCGAGCGACCGCGGCGACGTCGATGTGATCGTATTCTGGGTGGTATTGCACACCCCAGACGGTTGCGCTGCCGACAGTGAAGGCGGCCGCTTGTATTCCCATCTCATTGGTGGCGAGTACGGTTGCGCCAGCCGGTAGCGCGGTCACTGCGTCTCGATGAATGGTGGGCGCCTCAAACACGGAAGGCTTGCCCGCATACATCGGATGTGCACGACCGGCGGCCGTCAATGCGATGCGCCGTGCAAAGCCAAATTCGCGCCCTTTGGCATTCGCCTCCACACGACCGCCTGCAGCGACCACAGCGACCTGCAGTCCCCAACAACTGCCGAACAGAGGTACGCCGGCGGCGAGCACGGCGGACAGCAGTTGGATTTGTCGTTCAATCGACGGCCCGCCGTCATAGACGTTGAGTGCAGAGCCGGTCATCACGCAACCGTCATAGTCGCCAAGGGCGGCGCCACCGGGCAGGGCAACCGGTCCATCGGCAGGCCGCAGGATTTCGCATTCGACGGCAGCATCCAGGCGGCGCAACATGTACGCGTAACCAGTGCCCGAATCATAGCCGACGGCGGCATTCAGCTTGGCGCGGATCGCGGCGACGTTGCCATCGAGAATCAGCAGGCGTGGGCCGGACATCGTTTAGGCCGCCGCGGGCAGTCGCCCGGCGATTGCGGCGCGGAAAAGCGCTTCATAGCCCGCCGCATCGATCGGGATCGGGTTGCCGCCCGCTGACGGGTCTACCGCTGCTTCTTGGCCAATGACTGTGGCGTTGCGATCGTCGACGCCGACCTCGGCGAGGCTATGCGGTATACCCAGTTGGCGGCGCAGCGCCAGCACCCACGCTAACAATCCGTCGAAGCTGAGGTCCGTTAGGCCAATCACGCGAGCGATTCGTGCGCAGTGCGCCTCGATGGCGTAACGGTTATGGCACATCACGTAGGGTAGGAGCACCGCGTTGGCTAAGCCGTGATGTGTGTTGAACCAGGAACCCACCGGGTGTGCGATGGCATGGACTCCGCCCAGACCTTTCTGAAAAGCCGCTGCGCCCATAGAGGCCGCAGCGAGCATGTGGGCGCGCGCTTCGATGTCCGTGCCGTCCGCGCAGGCGCGTGGCAGGTATTGGGCTACGAGTCGCATGCCTTCTAGCGCGATGCCCTCGGCCAGAGGGTGGAAGCCAGGGGCGCAGTAGGCCTCGAAGCAGTGCACGAAAGCGTCCAAACCGGTAGCGGCGGTCACATGACGGGGCAGACCGACGGTGAGTTCCGGATCGAGAATGACGACTTTCGGCATCATCAGCGGGTGGAAAATAATTTTCTTCTGGTGGGTCTCTTCGTTGAGGATCACGCCCGCGCGTCCGACCTCTGAGCCCGTACCGGCCGTCGTTGGAATGGCGACGACCGGCGCAATGCCGGCAGGGTCTGCGCGTGTCCACCAATCACCGATGTCTTCAAAGTCCCATAGCGGACGGATCTGACCGGACATGAATGCCACCACCTTGCCGGTGTCGAGTGCGGCACCGCCGCCGAGTGCGACGACACCGTCGTGGCCCCCGGCGCGATAGGCGGCCAGACCCTGTGTAACATGCGCGGCAGTTGGATTGCCCGCAACCGCCGAGAACACTGGAGCATCGCCGAGCAACGCGCTAGTGCGTGCTGTCATGGCGTGTGTCGCGAGGCCGGCGTCGGTCACGATTAACGGCTTTTTGATACCGGCGCGGGTGCAGGCTGCACCGACCTCCTCGAGTCGGCCGGGGCCGGCCCAAATAGTGGTCGGGTAGTTCCAATTGCCACGAACGCTTATCATGGGGCGATCCTGCTGTTGAAAGATTTAGGTCGAGTCAATTGTTCGTAGCCGACGCGTGAGAGCGTGCATCCACGACCAGAATTTTTAACGCCAGTCCAGGCGAGCGCAGGATCGAGATAATCACATCGGTTCAGGAAGACCGTGCCGGTGTCGAGTGCATCGCCAATGCGATCGGCTGCTTCGGCATCGCCTGAATACACCGCGGCTGTCAGGCCGAAGTCGCTGTCATTCATGAGGCGAATAGCCTCTTCATCCGAGGCGACACGCATGATGCCGACGGCTGGGCCGAAGCTTTCCTCCCGCATGAACGGCATACTGTGGTCGACATCGACCAGCACTTGAGGGGCAAGATAAGGCGTCCCTGATTGATTGGCGGTAAAGCGAGTGCCATCGACAAGTTGGCGCCCGCCACGCCGTATCGTGTCGGCGACTTGCGTGCGTATCCACTCAGCAGCAGAGGTCCGCACTAGCGGGCCGAGCGAGGTTTCCGGGTCGATTGGCGAACCGAGTTTATATGCGTGTGCGAAGGCGACAACGCCATCGACGAAGCGATCGTACAGCGCGTTAGCCACGTAAATGCGTTTGATGCCACAGCACGACTGCCCGGCATTAAAAAAGGCTCCATCGGCCAGGGAGTCAATGGCGTGCTCTAGTTTGGCGTCGGCGCGTACGTAAGCCGGATCTTTGCCACCCAGTTCGAGTCCTGCCGTGGCGAACCCACGGGCGGTTGCCGCGACGACGGCGCGACCGCCATCGACCGAACCGGTGAAACAGACGTGGGCGAGCCGGGGGTCACCCATCAATGCCGAGGTGTCGGCGTGCGATAAGTGCAGGTGCGTGAAGACGCCTGCGGGGAGTCCCGCTGCAGCAAACGCGTTGGCGAAGCGCTCAGCGCACAGCGGGGTCTGATGCGAATGTTTGAGAATGACCGCATTGCCTGCCGCAAGCGCAGGGATCACCGCGTTGACGGCGGTCAGGTAGGGGTAGTTCCAGGGCGCAACGACGGCGACAACGCCCAGCGGGACCCGCTTTATTCGGCGGTCAAACCCTTCTTTTGGTGTGGCTACCACTGGGCCGAGTGTTTCTTCGGCGATGGCCAACATGTGCCGCGCCCGCTCCTCGAAGCCACGCACTTCGCTCGGCGTATGCGCTACCGGCCGGCCCATTTGCCAACTGATCTCCAGGGCAATTGCAGCCGCATCGGCGACAAAGGCATCGACCGCGCGGTGCAGTAGTGCCACACGCTCCGAGAGTGGCGCTGTGGCCCATGCGCGCTGTGCGCGGATGGCTTCGCTCAGGGCAGCGTCGATCTCTGCAGACCCGGCAAGCGGGCGTGTCACATACACGCTGCCGTCGACGGGTGTGATAGTGCTTTGTATAGCGCTCATGAGCTTTCTCAAATGATCTCAAAGTAGCGGGCGAGTTCCCAGTTAGTGATCGCCTTGCGAAACTCCCGTTCTTCCCACTGCCGTGAGGCGGCGTGATGTTCAACGAACTCGTCACCAAACAGCGCGCGCGCTGGTTTGGACGCGAGGAGACGCTCGGAGGCCTCCCAAAGCGTGCCCGGGAAGCGGCGCTTTTTGGGATGTTCGCGATCGTAGGCATTACCGACGATGGGTGCATCGGGCTCAATACGATTCTCGATGCCCCATAGGCCGGAGCCGATGGCGACGGAGAGCGCTGTGTACGGATTGATGTCGGCCGCCGCGATGCGGTACTCCACGCGTTGACTCGAGGGCCCGCCCTTGATGACGCGTAGCGCTGTCGTGCGGTTTTCGATACCCCAAGTGGCGGAGGTGGGCGCCCAAAATCCGGGAACCAAGCGAGAGTAGCTGTTAACAGTACAGGCCACCATGGACAGTAATTCGGGCATTAGCGCCTGTTGGCCACCGATGAACCAGCGCATTTCATCGCTCATTTCTTCGGGTTTTGCGGGATCGTGAAACACAGATCCACCGTCATTGCGTGTTAACGAGACGTGCAGGTGGCCGCTCTGGCCTGGGTAATCGTTAGACCACTTTGCCATGAAGGTTGCCATCAGACCGCGACGCTGCGCGAGAACCTTAGCGTAGGTCTTAAACAGTGCCGCGCGATCAGCGGCCTCCAGTGCCTCGGTATAACAAAGAGCGGCCTCAAGGACGCCGGGGCCGGTTTCCGTATGCAGGCCTTCGATTGGAAAGCGCATCACCTGGGCGAGATCGAGTAGCTCTTGATAGAGCTCCGCATGCACTGAGTTACGTAGGGCGGAGTAACCGAAAAATCCGGGCGTTAACGGTTTGAGGTTTCGGTAGCCCTTCTCACGCACAGAGTCGGGCGTCTCTTGGAATACAAAAAATTCGAACTCCGCTGAGGCATTGACGCCGTAGCCCATCTCCTTGGCGCGCGCCAGTACACGGCGCAGCGTGCCACGCGGGCAGACCGCCTCGGCGCGACCGGCGAACTCACCGAGCACGAGTGCGGTACGGGGTTCAAACGGGATATCGCGGAACGTCTCGGGTAACACGCGGATCGGTGCGTCTGGGTAAGCGGTGTGCCAACCGGTGTACTTGACGTTGTCGAAGAGTTGATCGTTGGAGTCCCAGCCGAGCACGACATCGCAGAAGCCGAGCCCTTTGTCGATGGCGCTTAGGAACTTATCACGAGAAATGTATTTGCCGCGCAGGATGGCGTCCCCGTCGAAGACGCCGAATTTGATGTGCTCGATACCCCGTTCAGCGATGAGTGCACGCAGCCGTTGGGCATCGACCGGAAGTGTAGTTGTCATAATAGGCTCGCGCAGGGGCTGAAAGGATTGCTAATAATAGCCCGAGGCCCCGCTTGCTACATCATAAGAAGCGTTAAACTAAGGCCTCTATACCGGAGTTGGGCCCTAGGTTATGCGTATTGCTAAACCGCTCCTGCTTTTCACGACACCGATTGGCGTTTTGGTGGGTGTGCGGGAGGCGTGGCGCTTTCATTGGTGGCTCGCCGTGCTGATGGCAAGCCTGCTGACGGTGATCGGGCTGCTCATCGGGATGACCGTGCGGGTGGCGCGGCGAGAGGCCGAACAGAATCGTCTTCCTTAGAGGATTTCCTCCCGCACCGCGTCCGGCTGGAGCGGGTCGTGTGACTCGGTGTTCAGGCCGACCAGCACCATGGTGCCGTTTCCGGCGTTCTTGAATGCATGCGTTACGCCGGGGGGGATGGTGAAACGCCAGGTTTCGCCGGCTGGCACCTCGATATCGTGGTCTATTCCCGCTTCGCGGAGTCGGACTAGCGCCGGTCCAGTGACCACTGTGATTTCGGTACCGACCAGGTGGCGATGATTGCCGCGAACAAAACCCGGTTGGGTCAGCACGACATGTAAATTGCGTTTTCCCGCCATGTGCGTGCCGTCGCCGGGCTCAAACAGGGAGCCGCGATGGTCGTGGTGGGTGTGCAGCGTTTCGATCAGCGTTTGCATGCGTTCTCAAAGACCTGTGGGCGGTAAGCGCTCGCCCACAGGATACCAAGAGAGTCGGTCTGTCGGGGTCAGTGTGGGCGATCCCGACGGTCGTCCCTGTCCTTCGGCGGCGGGGACGCTTGGGGGTGCGCTACCGGTGCAGCTGCGGCCGGTGGAGGCGCTGCCGGCGGTGGAGGGGGCGCTCGATATTCACGCGGCATTGGGGGCGGCGCTTGCCGCGTTTCAACCGGTGCGGGGTGATAGTCAGGTTGACGCGGGGCTTCATAGCGGCGCTCCGGTACCGGGGCCGCTTCCGGGGCCGGGTGCCACTCGTTGCGCGGTGGTGAGTAGCGATTTTCCGGGGCGGGTGCATCAGGCGCAGGGCCTGTAGACCGATAGTCAGGCGTTGGTGGCGCGGCCGACGCCGGCCGCGCCTCGCTCCGAGGTGACGGGTAGCTGGTCGCTGGCGTTTGCAGAGTCGGTGCACGGACCGCGGGTCGAGGGTCTGGCATCACGCTGTTGGGCGCGGCGATCACTGGGCGTTCTTCGACGCCGCGGGATGGGCGAAACGGGACCTCTGGTCGTGCGCCAACCGTTTGATTTTCTTGATAAGAACCGCCACCCATGACAGGCCGCGTAAAGAGTTCTTGTCGCGGCATTCGGACCGCCGGACGGCCGTAACTGGAGGGTGTCGGCGCCACGTTGGGCGCGGCGAGGTCGATGCGTGGGCGCTCGTAGTGGGGAATTTCGGCTGGGTGCGCATTGACCGTCTGGCCGGCTGCAAAGGCGCTACGGGTAGTCGAAACCACGGCGCCGGCTACCCCATAGTTGCGGTACTCATTCGGGTGGCTCTCGCGATCACGACCGTCGCGTTGTCCTGCATTGCCCCGGGCGCGGTCGTAGTACTCATTCACCACGACATTGTTGACGTGGATGTTGGTCACGTTGATGGTTTGTACGTAACCGCGTGAGGCGCGGTAGGACGGCACGTAGATCTCGTTCCAGCCAAGAGGGAACCAAGCCACTGGCGGGCCACCGACGGCAACGCCGACGCCGAAGCCGCCGATCCAGCCCACTAGCGCAGGAGCGTAGTAGGGCCTGCCGTGACGGGGTCCGGGGGTCCATGCCCAAGCGCCGCCTAGGTTCATCCACCGACCGTAGTGGAACGGCGCGAAGCCCCAGGGCGCGTCGTCGACCCAAGTCCAGCCCCATGGCGTCATCCAGATCCAGTGGCCTTGACGGTAGGGGCTCCAGCCGGCCGATACGCTGGGATACCACAGGGGACCATAGTCATCGACTACGCGCCAAGTGCCGTAATCGTCCAGATCCTCGTAGCCGATGACTTCGCGCGAGACGTAGCGCGTGGTGGCCGCGCGATCCTCACGGCGGTCACGCTCTTCGGCCCAACGATCCAGTGCATCGCCGCTTCGCATGCGCTCGGATTCTGCTGCTGCGACAGCGCCGCGAAATAGCGTGTCATAGCCGGCATTGACGGTGACGGCCCCGCTACGGTCCGTTACGGCGGCTTGACCTTGCGTGACGATGACATGCAGTTCGTCACCGCGGGGGCTGACATCTAATCGGTAGTTGCCTGGGGTCAAGATGGCGACGGTCGCGAAGGGTGTGGCGACCTCAAAGGTTTCATCTGGACCAAGCCCGCGGACACGAAACTGGAGCGAGCCGGCACTTAACTGCAGGCGCACCGTACGGTCATCGAGGATGCCCAAGGTGATCCCCGTTTCCGCGCCGAGGCGGACTGCGGTGGAACCTACGTGTAGTTCGGCGCGCGCGTTCTGGTCCGCCCACACGCGGTCCCCTTGGGTGAGCGGTCGGTTGACGACGGCGTCGGTCCAACTGTTGCTGCCGCTCGGCTCGACCGAGACGGGTCCTTCGGCCAAATTGATCCGAGCAACCCGTCCGGGTGGATCGATTTCCTGTTCGGCGTGCACAATGGAACTGGCTAGCAGTCCGCCTAGGCAGGCGCCGGCGAGCCAACGGGTGGCGATACGCAGGGACATGTTCACGAGGTCTACTCCTTGGCCGGTACACTGTTCCGGCACGGTTCCAAAATGCACGCGCTTCCACCGTTTGGTGCGAAGGTTGCAGCAACTTAACCTAGCCGTCATTTCGGCGCAGGATTCCCGTCCAGCCATTCAGGAGCATCGCATGACGAACGAAGCATTGGGACTCGGGGACATCCTCATGCGGCTTGGCGCAGCGGGGGCCGCGGGCTGTCTGGTAGGTCTGAACCGAAATCTCCATCATCAAGGCGCCGGATTGCGCACTTACGGTCTCGTCGCGCTGGCCACTGCCGGGCTGACGCTGGGCATTCTAATGGCTGGCGGCGGACCGGAAACGTTGTCGCGCGTTGTGCAGGGCATCATGGCCGGTGTTGGCTTTCTGGGTGGTGGCGTAATCATGCGCCGTTCCGACGTGGGCCACATCACCGGCCTGACCTCCGCGGCAGCGATCTGGTTCGTTGCGGGATTGTCGGTACTCTGCGGCCTCGGCTTCTGGCTGTTGTCGGCGGTCTTGCTATTGTTTGCACTGCTATTGCTGATCTTCGGCCGCCGTGTTGAGCAGTTTGCTGCGGGTTGGTGGGGCACTGAGTCCGAGGACGACGAGGCACACGGCTCCGGTTGAGCAGAGGTTATGTGGCCCAACCCCGCGAGCGCTCGACGGCGCGGGCCCAGCGCTCGCGCCGCGCTTGCGCGGCTGCGCTGCCGGGCCCGGGGGTGTAGCGGCGCCCTATCCGCCAGTTGGCAGTGACTTCGGCTTCGCCGCTCCAATACCCGGCGCCAATGCCGGCTAGATAGGCCGCCCCTAGGGCAGTGGTCTCCGTGACCGCTGGGCGAACAACGTCGACGCCGAGTACGTCGGCTTGAAACTGCATCAATAAATCGTTTTGGGTTGCGCCACCGTCCACGCGCAATTCGATCAAGGAATGCCCGGCATCGGCCTGCATCGCATCCAGCACATCCGCACTTTGGAAGGCAATTGATTCAAGGGCGGCGCGTGCAAGGTGGGCGGCCGTGGTGCCGCGCGTCAACCCAACGATGGCGCCGCGCGCATCGGGATCCCAGTGGGGTGTGCCCAGGCCGGCGAACGCCGGTACGAAGTAGACATCGCCGGTGTCCGGCACGCTCGCCGCCAAAGCCTCGACCTCATTCGACGCATGAATAATACCCAGACCGTCGCGCAACCACTGCACTACGGCGCCAGCGATAAACACGCTGCCTTCTAGTGCGTAGTGGCGGCCACCGTAATCCCAAGCCATTGTTGAGAGCAATTGGTGTTGCGATACCGGTGGCTTTTCGCCTGCGTTCATTAGCATGAAGCAGCCGGTGCCGTAGGTGTTCTTCGCCATGCCGGGACGGAAACAGGCTTGACCGAATAGAGCGGCCTGCTGATCGCCGGCGATGCCGGTGATCGGAACGCGCACATCACCCAGCCACGCATGCGGCGCGTCGCTGCTCCCAACGGAGGAGGGCACCACTTGCGGTAGACACGCGGCAGGGATATCCAGCAGCTCTAACATCTCTCTCGACCAGCTGCCGGTGGCGAGATCGAGTAGCAAAGTCCGGCTGGCATTGGTGGCATCCGTGATGTGTGCCTCGCCGCCGGTCAGATTCCAAATGAGCCAACTATCAATCGTGCCGAATAGCAGTTCGCCGCGGTTGGCCCGGGCACGACCGTTGGGTACATGCTCCAGTAGCCAAGCCAGTTTTGTGCCGGAGAAATACGGGTCTAAGGTTAAACCGGTGATCGCCCGAACTCGATCTTCATGGCCTGCGGCACGCAGCAGCGCGCACTGGCCCGTTGTGCGTCGGTCTTGCCAGACGATAGCAGGCGCTACGGGTTGCCCGCTGGCGCGATCCCACAGGACGGTGGTTTCGCGCTGGTTGGTGATGCCGATCGCCGCGATGTCATGGGCGGTGGCGCCGGCGCGTTCCAGTACTGTTGCGATGGTTTCTCGTTGGGCGGACCAAATTTCTAGTGCGTCATGTTCGACTTGGCCTGGTACCGGAAAGTGCTGCGTAAACTCGCGTTGCGCCATCGCGATGATGGCCCCGGAGCGGTCAAACAGAATGGATCGTGAACTGGTAGTGCCTTGATCAAGGGCGAGCACATAGCGAGACATGGAGGCTCCGAGGATCAGGAATGGCGGGTGATCCAGTCGTCAACGATGCCGTGCGCATCTGGTGGTAAGTGCAAAGCCAATTTGCTGCGCCGATGTAATACATCTTGCGCGTCGCAGGCCCATTCGTGGTTAATGAGGTAACGCAATTCCGCTTCGAACAGGCCCGGTACGATTTCTGCGCCAAGCGTCGTGGGGGAGCCGTCGCCGAGCCATCGTTCGGCCCGTGTGCCGTACGCTCTGACGATGCGGTCTACCAAGCGCGGGGCGAGGCTCGGATAGCGTTGGTGCAGTGCGCTGCGATAGGCCGACGGATTGCCTCCGGGCAGGTCGCCCCCGGGTAGTGGTACGGCCGCGGTCCACGACCGATGCCGGTTGCCCAATGCATTTGCGATGAGCGCCATCGCCTCTTCAGCCAGCCGCCGATAGGTGGTGATCTTGCCGCCGAAGACCGACAGTAAAGGCGCGCCGTCGGTATTTAGCTCTAGCGTGTAGTCCCGTGTCACCGCGGAGGGATCGGACGACTCGTCCTCGAGTAGGGGACGCACACCCGAGTACGTATGCACGACGTCAGCCCGGGTCACCGTGCGTTTGAAGTACTCGCTGGCGAGGCGGCAGAGGTAATCGGTCTCGCCCAGGTCGATCGCAACGGCTGCCGGATCGCCCTGATATTCCAAGTCGGTCGTGCCAATCAGCGTGTAATCATGCTCATAAGGGATCGCGAAAACGATGCGTCGATCCACGTTCTGAAAAATATAGGCGTAGTCGTGGTCAAACAGGCGCGGCACGATGATGTGGCTACCTTTCACGAGGCGCACCGCATGGCGTGCGCGCACCGGCGTCGACTCTGCGAGGAAGCGGTCCGCCCAAGGTCCGGCAGCATTCACCACCGCACGAGCCCGGACAGTGCCGGGATAGCGGCCGCTGAGCGTGGCGACCCAGTAGTCTGCGTCCCGTGCGAGGTGGGTGCATGCGGTACGGGTCAAAATGTGCGCACCGCGCTCGTGCGCATCGAGTGCGTTCAGTACGACTAAACGAGCGTCATCCACCCACATATCGGAGTAAATGAAGCCCCGGCGGTGCGCGGCTCGCAGGGGTGAGCCGGCCACGTGTTGCCGTAGATCGACACTCTGTGAGCCCGCGAGTTGCCGTCGCCGCGCCAGATGGTCGTAAAGAAATAGACCGGCGCGGATCAACCACGCTGGGCGCAGATGCGGCTCGTGGGGTAATACAAAGCGCAATGGCCAGGTGATGTGCGGCGCGGCAGCCAGAAGCACCTCTCGCTCCGCGAGCGCTTTGCGTACCAGTGTGAATTCGTAATGCTCAAGATAACGCAGGCCGCCGTGGATCAGTTTGGTGCTAGCCGACGAGGTATGGGCGGCCAGGTCGTCCCGCTCGGCCAACACCACGGAGTAACCACTACCGGCAGCGTCACGCGCAATGCCGACACCATTGATGCCGCCACCGACAACGAGCAGGTCACAGTCAGCGGGCGGAAGGGGCGCGTTTTGGGTGGACATTAGGGCTCCGGAACGGCGCAGATGGTGCCATTCCGTGGTGGAAAACGTGTTCCAAAAGCGACCTAGACAACCTTTTGATGCATCTGGGTGGCTTTTTTGTACTGGATGAGTTACGGTAATCGCAGGTTCGTGTCTCTTTCTCGTTTTCGTCCTAGGCCGTCCGGTTTCTCCGTAACGGCGCAGTCACTGAAGCGAAGGGTGTTCGATCCAGGGTAGCGGCGCACACCGCAGCCGGAGTGTAGGGCTTTTTGCCTGAACGCGCCGGTACGGGTGCCCCGCATTGATTGTCGGTTTCGTCGTTGCGGTCAATTTTACCGTCGCGAAGCCTTTCTTAGAGAGTGATTGCATCAAATGACCAAGATTTATGTGGGCAACCTTCCGTTTTCGGCCGACGAGGCTTCCGTGCGCGTGCTGTTCGAAGCGCACGGCAAGGTAGACTCCGTTGCCCTGATCAATGACCGCGAGACGGGTCGTCCGCGCGGCTTCGGCTTCGTGGAAATGCCAAGCGCTGACGCGCAGCGCGCTATTGCGACGCTGAACGGCCAGAACATGGGCGGTCGTCCGCTTCGCGTCAACGAGGCGCAAGAGCGCACCGGCGGCGGCGGCGGCGGCGGCGGTTTCCGTAGCGGCGGTGGCGGCGGCGGCGGTGGCTTCCGCAGCGGCGGCGGCGGCGGCGGCGGTGGCTTCCGCGGCGGCAGCAGCGGCGGCGGCGGCGGCGGCGGCTACGGCGGCGGCGGCGGCGGTGGCGGCGGCGGTGGCCGCTGGTAATCTGAACGCGGTCGGTAACGGCCGTAACAGATGATCCACTAGAAAGGGCCGCTCACGCGGCCCTTTCTTTTTGTGTGATAGGCGTAACGAGAGGCCTTCCCTTGATCGTCGCGGCGCGGTGGGATGGCCCTTGCGACCGGTGGTACGTTCGCGCGGCGGGCGTTTCGTTCTACGGCCTTTAAGACCCCGTCGCAGTGGGACGATACAAACCCTGCGCCAACGAAGCCGCCTTGACTAGGGCCCATACTGGCCGGCCGGGTTGCAATGACAAGTCGTCAATGGCCGATTGGGTAATTCTCGCCAATAGATGATCGTGCCCGACCGCGATCGTGGTGAGCACAAACCCATCCTGCTCCGGGTCTAGCGTTTCAATGATCCCGGGCAATGCATTGCGTACGGAGAGGCCGTGCGGTGGCTCGGTCGCGAGGATCACCTCATTGGCGGGGATGTGCAGTCGTAGCCGTGTACCCACCGCATCACCGACGCCTTGTAATCGTAAGGGATGGCCGCCCAAGCTGACGGTGATTAGTCCCGTGTCCCGGTTGCAGGAGGTAATTTCGGACTCGATCACGGCACCCACGCCGCTGATCCCCACTAAGGGCCGCAGTGCCGGCGACAGACTCAATGCGGATGGCGTGTCGCAGGCGATGATTTTTCCCTCGTCGATCAGCACGACCCGGGCCGCCAGACGGAGGACTTCCTCGTATTGGTGGCTGACATAGAGCATCGGAATACGATAGCGGTCGCGCAGACGCTCCAAGTACGGCAGCACGTCGTCGCGACGCGCGCGATCGATCGACGCCATCGGTTCGTCTAACACCAGTAATCTCGGTTGGCCGAGTAGCGCACGGCCCAAGGCAACTCGTTGTCGTTCACCGCCGGAGAGTTCATGCGGACGGCGCCGCAGTAACAGCGTAAGCCCTAGTAATGACACAACCTCATCTTGTTCAGCGTAAGTGTCGCCGTGATGGCGCTTATATCCGTAGAGCAGATTTTGGGTGACATCTAGGTGTGGAAATAAACGGGCGTCTTGAAACACACATCCGATACGGCGCCGTTCGCTGGGTACGCACACACCCCGCGTTGAGTCCAGCAACACATCGCCGTCCAGTTCGATGCGACCGATGGCGGGCATTAGACCTGCAACAGCATGGGCTAGCGTGGTTTTGCCGGCGCCTGAAGGGCCATACAGCGCGGTCAGGCCGGGGGTTGGCAATGTAAGGTTCACCGCCATACGGAAGCGGTTACGAACTATGGAGAGTGCAAGCTGTAGCATCAGGCACGCCCGACGCGGCGGCGCAGTGTGCGCGATAGAGCTTCTGCGATCAAAAGCCCGGTCCCACCGAGTGCGACCGAAAGCAATGCCAAACGCAGTGCGGCGCCATCGCCGTTGGGTGACTGCAGCGCAGTGTAAAGCGCCAACGGCAGCGTGCGCGTTTCACCGGGTAGGTTGCTCGCGAAGGTGATCACGGCGCCAAACTCACCGAGGCCTGCAGCGAACGCGGTGACCGTACCGGCGACGATGCCGGGCATCATCAGCGGCAGTGTTACCGAAAAAAACCGATCCAGAGGTCCCGCGCCGAGGCTGCGCGCCGCATCTTCCAGCCCCGGGTCCAAGCCTTCGAGTGCAAGGCGTACGGCACGAATGCACAGCGGCAATGTCATCACGGCGGTCGCCAACACCGCGCCTGCCGTGGTGAAGGCCAAACGGATGCCGAAGACCTGATACAACCAGTGACCGAGCGTGCCGTGGCGTCCCAGTACCAACAGGAGCAGATAGCCAACAACCACTGGTGGCAGTACGAGCGGTAGATGCACCGCCGCGTCTACGAGTGATCGGCCGATGAAACGGCCTCGCACGAGTAGCCACGCCAGCAGTACAGCCACGGGCAGTGTGAGCAGCACACTCCAAGTGGCGACCACTACGCTGAGGCGTAGCGCGTCCAGTTCGGCGGGCGTGAGCATGCGTCGGCTGCGGCTTAGGGCATCCGGATACGACCGCCGCCACCCAGACCGCCACCACCCGCTTCCGGAATCACGATCTGAGAGCCGGCCTCGCGCCGCAATTGCTGGAGTTCGCGCATGGTGTCATCCATAGCTTTTTGCGCGCCTGCGCTGAAGCCTTCGATAGCGGCGGCCAAGGTTTCGGCGCCATCGACCTCGAAGCTGATGGGTAGGGTGCCCATTGGGGTGACGACGGAGATTTGGCCGACATACAGCGTCTGGCGCGTGGGATCGGGGGCGCCGCTGGTCGTTACCGGGGTCAGGGCGCGTAGGGTGCCGACTTGACGGTCGGTATAGACGTCCTCACGGTACAGGTCATCGGCATTGAAACGAGCTTCGGTCGGGTTGTTCATGGGGTACTCCAAAGGTCTAATCGCCGGCCACACGCTAGCAGACCCCGGGCCATCGCAGAAGCGTCTCTCGCAGCGCGTGTGATAGGCGCTTACACTGCGCGCCCTCTGGAGAGCCTTGGGAGGGGTCTGCGATGCGGATGGACGGCGATGCCCCGGCTGTACTTTCAGTCGATCTGGATGCCTTGGCGGCCAACTACGCGACGGTGTGCGCGGCCGCCGCGCCATCCCGGGTCGCAGCCGTGCTCAAAGCCAATGCTTATGGTTTAGGCGTCGGCCCGGTTGCCTTGCGACTCGCCCGTGAGGGCTGCTGCGCGTACTTCGTCTCCTCCGTATTTGAGGGGCTTGAGTTACGCACTGTGCTACCGAAGGCGGCTGTTTATGTATTGGAAGGCGCGACGGGTGCGGCGGCCGCCTGTCGCGCGGCCGGACTGATTCCGGTGCTGAATGCGATGGACGATGTAGAGGCTTGGATTCGGGAGGGCTGTGGGGCGCCTGCCGCCGTGCAGGTCGATACGGGCATGACCCGCGCAGGGCTCGATGAGAAGGATGTTGCGGTGCTGGAGGCCAGCGGTGCGTTGGCGCAGTTTCGGCCGGTGCTATTACTCACGCAGTTGGCCTGTGCCGATGAGCCGGGGCATGCGCTGAATCAGTCACAGGTGGACCGTTTTAGCGTGTTTCGCGACCGCTTTCCCGGCGTGCCGACTAGCATTGCCAATTCCGCGGGCATCTGGTTAGGCCCGGAATTTCGTGGCGATGTGGTGCGCGCGGGGATCGCCTTGTTCGGTGGTAGGCCGCAGTCCTTGGGCCCAAATCCAGTGCGGCCGGTGGTGCGGCTCACGGCGCGGGTGCTGCAAATTCGACGGCTCCGTCAGGTAGCGACGGTCGGTTACGGTGGGTCACGCACGTTGCCAACCGGGGCACTCGTCGCGACCCTTGGCGCGGGTTACGCGGATGGCGTGCCCCGATCGCTCAGTGATCGGGGCACGTGTACTTGAACGGTCTGCGTGTCCCCATCGTTGGCCGGGTTTCTATGGATCTGATCACGCTCGACGTCACGGAGCTCGGTGAGAGCGGCTGCCGGGTGGGTGACGAGGCCGAGTTGCTAGGTCCCCGTATGACGCTAGAAGCAGTCGCCGCGGCGGCTGGCACCATTGGCTATGAGATCCTCACCCGGCTGTCCACGCGACTGGCCCGCCGTTATACCGGCGACGTCTGCATTTAGCGACCTGCCAGGCTACCGACGCGCGCTGTGAAATCGATCCCATAAACGCGTGGCTCACCCAATTGCACATAGAGCTTGTTCGGGTAGTCCGGTGGCTCTAGTCCGAAGTAAAAACCGCGTGTGGTGTAGGTCTTGTTGGCCAGATTGCGCACGTACAGGCTGGCCGACCAGCGGGGCGCGTCATAACCCACCCGAAGATGCGCTAGACCGTAGCCGCCCGAGCGCGTCTCGTTCGGTGGCAGATCATAAAAGAAGCCACTCATTGCACTGATATCGATCCGGCCATAAAACCCAGCGGACGCCCGGTATTCCAAATGGGCGGAGCCGCTGGCATGCGGCGCATGCGGCAATTCGTGCGCGACGCTGATCAGTCCGCTATCGCCGATCCGCACACTGTTGTGAAACCACGTGTGCAGCATGGCGACACTAGTGCCGAAATTCAAATGGGATGAAAGTTTTGCGCGCACGGTCAGTTCCGCGCCGTAGTCAAGCCCGCTGGTTGCGTTGCCGGTATAAAAAATGAAGCTATTAGGATTCATGGGATCGGTCTGTACGCTGCTGCGTAGTTGCGCCTGTTTGCGCGAGACGATGAATACATCGGTGTCCACGTCGAGGCGTTCGCTGCGACTCTTGTAGCCGGCTTCCGCATTCCAGTCTGCTTCTGCGCGAAAGGTGATCTCTGATGGCGTCAGACCCTGGCTCAGATTGAAGCCGCTGGCCTTGTAGCCGCGTGACAACTGCAGGTAAACGCTCTGTCTTGGATCCCAATCGTGGGTTAGCGAAACATGGCCGCCGACCAAGCCCTCCGATGGAGCAAAGGTGTGCGCATCGGTGGTCGTATAGACCTGGTCGATTAGAAAATCCGAGTAGTTGGATGTGCGGTGCTCACCCCGCAGGCCGAGCGACCAGCGCGTGTGCGCACTCAGGTCGGCGTCGACTACGCTGTATACCGAGACGCTGCGCACGTGGTAACCCGAGTCGAGGACTGTACTGAGGTCGTATTCCCCGTTGACCGGGTCGACAGAGATTCCGCGGTTTAAATCATTCAGCGCTTCACGCAGATCAAAGCCATAGACCCCGACCAGCCAACGTAAGGGCGCCGTGGGTGCGGAGGCGTAACGTACCTCGGCGCTACCGGTCTTGCGTTGGCGATGTTGGACTTCGGTAAAATCGTAGGTGTTTGGCGCCCAGTACGTTGGATTGCCCCAATCGCCATCATAACCGTAGACGATTTTTGACTCTGCCCACGTGCCGATGGTGGTGACCGTGCGCTCGTCGTCGCCTGTCCAGATGGTCCGCGCCGAGATGCCGGTCGAGCGCTGTTGATCGATACCCGGTTTGTCGCTGTGCGTCACCCGGCTATTTTCTGGTGAGAATGCATCGTAGCCATCATCGATACCCACGTGCAGGATTGCCAAGTCGATCTGGGTGGAGGGGGAGGCGATCCAGTGCCAGCGGCCGCGTACGGTGGTTTCGTCGCGGCCGTTGGTGTCGTTGCGATGCAGGAAGTCGTTCTGGATCGTTCCGTTCGAGGTATAGCGCTGGGCGGCAAGTCGGAACGACGAGTCGAGTGCACTGACCGGGCCGGTGAGGACCGCGCCAAGGGAGCGAGTGCCATAGTCGCCGGCGCTGGCCTCTAGGCGGGCGCCGAATGTATCGCGCGGTTCGGCGCTCGAGAGGTACAGCAGTCCGGCCAGCGCATTGGCGCCATAACGGGTGCCTTGTGGGCCCCGCAATACTTCGACCCGATCGATGTCAAACAGCGTCGCCATGGAACCGAGGCCGCTGAAGTCGATGTCATCGACCAGCAGTCCGACGGATGGGTTGGGTGCCCCCTCGTATTGATCGAGTTCGCCAATGCCACGCACTTGGAAGTAGCGTGCCCGGTTGGTGCCACCGGCGTAATTGAGGTTGGGCACCTGGGCGAGCACGTCTTCAAAATGCTGCTCCCCACCAACGTGTAGGGCTTTGGTGTCTAGTACCGTGACACTCGCTGCCACCGCCAGCGTGGGTTCGGGGCGCAGTATCGCCGTGACCACGACGTCCTCTAAGGTGCCGGCTGGCGCGCCTAGGGCGACGGTAGGGGCCAGTAGGGTGGTTGCGCTTGTACTGGCGCAGACCAAGACGGGTAGGAGAAGCGCGCGCCACTGCGCGCCCAAAAGGCTCAACATAATTGCACTCCCTACGCCGGCATTATCCGGATCAGGTTCCAAGGGTTCGCGGACAATCCGCGTCTCAGGCCCCGAAGGACCACCCCAGCAAGGACCCGAAGGCTACACGGTCGACCCTTGGCTTGCCAAGTGCAAAGCGCTCATCGCACTGGCAACTCACGGGATTTCTGGACCGTGCGCAGGGCAAAACTAGAGTGCAGACGGGAGACATGCGGCAGGCTCGTCAGATGACGGCTATGCAGACGCTCAAAGTCCGCGGTATCGGCGACAACGACGCGCAGCAGATAGTCATATTCCCCCGTCATCAGATAGCACTCCATGACTTCAGGCACCTCTCGGACGGCTTGCTCAAAGGCCGCCATGTCGGCGCGTTCTTGTCGCTCGAGGGTAATGCTGACGAAGACGTTGACCCCGAGTCCCGCCTTCTGCTGGTTCAGCAGCGCGGTGTAGCCCTCAATCAGGCCGGTGGTCTCTAGGGCGCGCACGCGGCGCAAGCAGGCCGATTCGGACAGGCTGACTCGCTCGGCCAATTCACTGTTCGGCAGTCGCCCTTCGCGTTGGAGAATCTGCAGAATCGAACGGTCATAGCGGTCGATCTCAGCGGCAGGAACTTGCGTCATATAGCCCTCTAAAGACGGAATCTTGCGTAATTGTGTCCTTTAGTGCCTTCATTAGGCAAGGGACTGTCGCTAGACCACCGGTAAAGTGTCGGCTTCAGTCACGAGGGGTTCGACATGCGCATTGGTTGCCCAAAAGAAATCAAGATTCACGAGTACCGCGTTGGTCTCACGCCCGCGGGCGTGCGCGAATTGGTGGCCGCAGGGCATGAAGTGGTGGTCGAGACCCAGGCGGGTGCCGGTATCGGTATGACCGATGCGGCCTACGAAGCTACGGGTGCACGCATTGTCGCCACCGCGGCCGAGGTGTTTGCTTGGGCCGAAATGGTCGTCAAGGTCAAAGAACCACAGCCGTCAGAGTGCGCCATGTTGCAAAAGGGCCAATTGCTCTTTACCTACCTGCATCTGGCGGCGGACAAGGAGCAAGCGGAAGCGCTGGTCGCTTCGGGTGCCACCTGCATTGCCTATGAAACCGTGACGGTCCCCGGCGGCGCGCTGCCGCTGTTGACCCCCATGAGCGAGGTGGCCGGCCGGATGTCGATCCAAGTCGGTGCCAGTGCGCTAGAGAAAGCAAACGGCGGCATTGGCGTCCTGCTTGGCGGCGTCCCGGGCGTGGAGCCGGCCAAGGTTGTCATTTTGGGCGGTGGCGTGTCGGGCACCCATGCGGCTGAAATGGCGGTCGGCCTCAAGGCGGACGTCACCGTTGTGGATCGTTCTGTGAAGCGACTGCGCGAACTGTCCACACAGTTTGGCAACACCTTGAAGACGGTCTATTCGACGGCTGATGCCATCGAGCACCTGGTGCGCGATGCCGACCTCGTGGTCGGGGCCGTGCTTGTTCCCGGTGCAGCGGCGCCGAAATTGGTCACGCGTGCGATGTTAAATGGCATGAAGGCGGGCGCCGTGATGGTCGATATCGCCATCGATCAAGGCGGCTGCTTTGAGACCAGCCGGCCGACTACGCACGCTGATCCGACCTATGTGGTTGATGGCGTGATTCACTACTGCGTGACTAATATGCCGGGCGCTGTGCCGCGTACCTCGACGTTTGCGCTGACCAATGCCACCTTGCCGTACGTGCGTGCGATCGCCGATTTCGGTTGGCAGCAAGCGGTGGCGCGCGATCCGGGCCTTGCGGCCGGCTTGAACGTACACGCCGGCAAGGTGACCTTTGAAGCGGTAGCGCGCGATCTGGGCTTGCCGTACAGCCCGTATATTGCGGGCTGATCAGGCGGTCATAAAAACGCCCGCCGTCGCAACGCGAGGGCGGGCGTTTTTGCGTCTGAACGACGTTGATCAGTGGTGGTGATGACCGCCTGGACCATGGACATGGCCGTGCGCCAGTTCTTCTTCTGAGGCGACACGTACCTCAGTCACCTCCACATCAAAGTGCAGTGTTTCGCCGGCGAGCGCGTGATTGCCATCGATGGTGACCATGTCACCTTGCACGCGCGTCACAACGACCGTGCGTGGGCCCGCTTCGGTGCTTGCAGTGAATTGCATTCCCGCACGCACGTCGCCTTGGAAGGCGCGGCGCGGGACTTGCTGGACCAAGGAGGGGTCCTTCACGCCATAGCCCTTCTCGGGTGGGATCGTTGCCAGCAGTTTGTCACCCGCCACCTTGCCCTCTAGCGCCTCTTCCAGGCCTGCAATGATGCCGCCGCGGCCCTGTAGATAGGCCAACGGCTCGTGGCCGACCGACGAGTCGAGGACCTCGCCTGCATCGTTCTTGAGCGTGTAATGAATCAGTACGACAGCGTCGCGGGCAACTTGCATGGCGAATCCTCTGTGATAAACGGCGCGAATTGTACCCGCTCCTGCGGACGCAAGGCGAGCCACCGATCCGAACGGACCGTTTGCGCAGGTTTTGCGTTGGGGTCAACCGGGGCGCGTGTCCCAAAAAAGCGCATCTGCCAGGCGGCAGAGGCGCGGGCTCGCTGCGGCTTAGGACTTTGGCCGATGGTTAATGATCTCTTGGACCGCGGCTGGATTGGCGAGCGTGGAGACGTCGCCTATCTGATCCAACTCATTTGCGGCAATTTTGCGCAGGATTCGTCGCATGATCTTGCCACTGCGGGTCTTCGGCAGGGCCGGCGCCCATTGGATAACCTCTGGTGTAGCGAAAGGTCCGATCTTTGTACGCACGCGCGCACGCAGCTGCGCCAATAATTTATCGGTTGGATCCACCCCGGAAAGCAAAGTGACAAAAGCATAGATGCCTTGACCCTTAATGTCGTGGGGGCGGCCCACTGCGGCCACTTCACAGACCGAATGATGAGACGCGATCGCGTTTTCTATCTCGGTTGTGCTCAGCCGGTGGCCCGATACGTTGAGGACGTCATCCACTCGCCCCGTGATCCAGTAGTACCCGTCTTTATCGCGACGCGCTCCGTCACCGGTGAAGTACGTGCCCGGATACATTGTGAAATACGTTTCGAGAAAACGTTGGTGATCGCCGTACAAAGTGCGCATTTGGCCGGGCCAAGAATCGAGTATCACGAGGTTGCCTTCGACCACGCCTTCCAACTGCGCACCGTCCGCGCTCAGGAGCGCAGGTTGGACTCCTACAAGGGGGCGGGTTGCCGATCCGGGCTTGAGGGCCGTGGCGCCTGGTAGGGGGGCGATCATGAGCCCGCCTGTTTCGGTCTGCCACCAGGTATCGACGATCGGGCAGCGGTTGTCGCCCACCACTCGGTGGTACCACTCCCAAGCCTCCGGTCCGATGGGCTCGCCGACGCTGCCCAGTAGACGCAGCGTCTTGCGTGAATGCTGTGTAACCCAGGCATCGCCTTCGCGCATCAGGGCGCGCAGAGCGGTCGGCGCGGTATAAAAGATGGTTACACCGTGGCGGTCAATCACGTCCCAGCAGCGGCCTGGATTCGGATAGAACGGGGAGAAGTCGAACATTACGGCGGTTGCGCCGTTTGATAGCGGGCCATAAACCACGTAGCTGTGTCCTGTGACCCAGCCCACATCGGCGGTGCACCAGAATATATCGCCTTGCTTGTAATCGAAGACCGTCGAGAAGGTATGGGTCGCCCATACAAGGTAGCCGCCAGTGGTGTGCAGAACGCCTTTCGGTTTGCCGGTTGAGCCTGAGGTATAGAGAATAAATAGGGGGTCCTCTGCATTCATGGGTTCCGGGGCACACTCCGCCGATGCCTCAGCCATGAGGGACTGATACCCAAGGTCGCGACCCTCGGTCATGTTGACTGTAGCGCCGGTATTGGGGATCACGACTACTTTTTTGACCACGCTGCCGGCTGCGCCAATGGTCAGAGCAATGTCTACGTTGTCTTTAAGGGCAACCGTTTTGCCTTGACGAATGGCCTCATCGGCCGTGATCACAAACGCGGATGAACAATCGACGATACGACTGGATAGGGACTCTGGCGCGAAGCCGCCGAATACCACCGAATGCACCGCGCCGATGCGGGCACAAGCGAGCATCGCAACTGCCGCTTCGGGGATCACGGGCAGGTAGATCGTGACGCGGTCGCCACGGGTCACGCCAATGCTCTTCAACACATTCGCGAACTTGCAGACCTCGGCGTGCAGCGCACGGTAGGTAATATGACGGGCGTTTCCCGGTTCAATACCCTCGAAGATAAATGCCGTTTGGTCGCCTCGCTCAGCGAGGTGCCGGTCGAGACAGTTGGCCGAGACGTTCAGTACGCCGTCAGCGTACCAGCGTATACGGAAGTCGTTGACGTCGTAGGAGACGTCTTTGACTTGCGTGTAAGGCTGCATCCACTCCACGTTTTTGCCGAGTGTGCCCCAGTAAGTCGTCGGGTCCGCTAGTGCATGGGCATAGCGCTCCTCGTACTGGGCCTGCGTGACGTTGGCTGAGGCTGCGAATTTGGCAGGTACAGGGTGGACAGAATGCATAGGGAAACTCTCTCGAGGACGGGCGCGTAAGCCGTCTAAAAATAACCGGAATTTTTAAAGAAATTATAGCATTTAACGTAAAAGGGTCTGAGAATCTCTGTGGCAAAATGCGTGCAGTGTTGGCCGCCATCGTGGGGGGCTGGTATTGGGCGCGGGCTATGGGGGGCCCAATCGGATTACTGACCTTGCGGACTGTGGATCTGCTTTGCTCTGGGCGCTGAGCCTATGCCCGCCGATGAGCGGTCAGAATGGCAGGGGTGAGAACACAGGTTTTTTTTAGATTCGACGGGCGTCTTGCGCCTCTTGCAGTATTTGGGGGTTTCTATGTCGAGTGCCATGGACTGGACGGCCATCGTTGCCGATCCGCGCTTTCAAGCGCTACAGCGCCGCAAGGCGCGTTTCCTTTGGGGGCTGATGGCTATCTCCTTGCTCTATTACTTCGCGCTGCCGGTGGGGGCGGCCTATTACCAGAACTTATTCAAGATGCAGGTCTGGGGCGTCATCAACGTGGGCTTGCTGTTCGCGCTGAGCGAATTCGTCGTGGCCTGGCTGATAGCCTTCTATTATTCGCGCGTCGCGAACCGAGATTTCGATCGGTTGGCAGCTGAAATCGTGGCCGACTTCGCGCCGCAGGAAGGAGGCTAAGCCTATGAAAAATCTACACCCCCTGTTCGGATGGTTTGCAGCGGCGTCGTTACCTCTGCTCGTTCCCTTCGCGGCCCATGCCGAGGACGTAACCCCAGCCAATTACCGCTGGCTGACCTTTGCGGTGTTTGCTGCTGTAATTTTGATGACGATGTACATCACCTATTTGGCGGCCAAAAAAGTGCGTTCTGCTGCCGATTTTTATACGGCGGGCGGTGGTATTTCCGGTCTGCAGAATGGTTGGGCGATCGCCGGGGACTATCTTTCTGCCGCTTCTTTTCTGGGGATCGCCGGGCTGATCTCACAGTACGGCTACGACGGCTTTATGTACTCCGTGGGCTGGTTGGTCGCTTACATCACGGTCTTGCTGCTGATCGCTGAGCCGTGCCGCAACATCGGAAAATATACGCTGGCGGATATTTTGGCCTATCGCAACGATCCGACGAAAGCGCGCGTCGTCGGCGCGCTCTCAGTGATCACGGTGTCGACTTTTTATCTGACAGCGCAGATGGTGGGTGGTGGCGTCCTGGTCAAGACGTTGGTCGGTATCGACTATGAAGTGTCGGTCGTCGCGGTTGGTATTCTGATGTTGGGCTATGTGTTGTTCGGCGGCATGGTGGCGACGACCTGGGTACAGATCATCAAGGCCGTGCTTTTGGTGATTGCCTCCTTGCTGATCGTGATGCTGGTCTGGACGCCGTATGGATTCTCGCTACCGGCTTTCATGGCCGATATTGTCGGTGACCCGAAGGTGCAGTCGCAGGTGGCCAAATTGCTGGGTGACCCGGCAAAAACCATGACAGCAGCCGAGCTCGGTCAACGGTTTCTGGAACCTGGCCTGTATCTCAAAGCGCCGATCGATCAGATTTCTCTGGGTCTCGCCCTGGTGTTCGGTACTGCGGGTATGCCGCATATTCTGATGCGTTTCTTTACCGTCCGTACCGCACAGGCTGCCCGAAAATCTGTGGTTTGGGCGATGGCGATCATCGGTGGTTTCTATCTGATGACCCTGTTTCTGGGCTTCGGTGCAGCGCATTTGGTAGGTCCGGCGGTCATTGCCGGAGTGGATCCGGGTGGCAATATGGCCGGTCCCCTGTTGGCTCAGTTTATCGGGGGCGGCCCGCAGTCGCTGTGGGGCAACTTCATGCTCGCCTTCGTCTCGGCAGTGGCTTTTGCAACGATCGTGGCGGTCGTTGCCGGTCTGGTCTTGGCGGCGGCGTCGGCAATGGCGCATGACCTGTGGGTCGGTGTGGTGCGTCGTGGCGAGAACGTGCCGGCGCAGGAGCAAGTGGCGGCAGCCCGCGTGGCTACGGTATTCGTCGGCGCCATGGCAATCGCGATTGGGGTTGCCGCCAAGGGGCAAAACGTCGCTTCGCTGGTCGCGCTGGCGTTCGCGGTGGCCGCGAGCGCGAATTTCCCTTGTGTCTTGCTCACGCTGTATTGGAAGCGCTGCAATACGCACGGCATCGTTGCAGGCATGGTGATCGGTACTGTGACTGCGGTGGGCTTGACCTTGGTCTCGCCAAACCTGACCTACCCGAAGTTAGTGCGTGCAGCCGCCCACAAAGTACTCGATAGTGCGTCCGCCAAACGCGCTGCGATTGAGGCGGCGATTGCCTCGCATGATGCGGTGTTGATGGCGAACGCAACGCGGGACACGGTGGCGCTGGATAAAGCAGTCAAGAAAGCCAACGACGATCTGAAGAAGGTGGAAGGTAAGGAAACTTCCTTCATGGGTCTGGAGAAGCCAGTGATTGAACTGAAGAATCCCGGCATCATTTCGATTCCGCTGGGATTTTTGGCGGTGATCTTGTTCTCACTATGGCGTCGCGACAAGCGGGCGGAGGCCATGTGGGATGAGGTGGTTGCCCGCCAGGTCACCGGTATGCGGGTTTCCAAGCCCGCGCATTACTGAGCGCGGTAAGCGCAGTGGAGTCGTTCGCTGCGTGGGTCATACGCCCACGCAGCGAGGCCTAACGGCGATCCAGCGCCCAACGCACCACGGTATCGACGATGGCATCGCCGCGGCCACTTTCGGCGCCGGGTGCATTGACCATTACAACGACCGTTAGGAGGCGACCGCCACGTGTGGTCGCGTAGCCGGCGATGGCCGCAACACCGGCTAGATGGCCAGTTTTCATGCGGATATGGGCTTCAGAGGCGAGATCGACGAAACGCTTACGGAGCGTGCCGTCCTGTCCGCCAATCGGCAGCGAGGCGATGAATTCTGGAAAATAGCGGCCGTGGTAGGCGGCATGGAGGGTGTGGGACAGGGAGTCAGCAGAGATCCGCGCCTGCCGCGATAGGCCGGATCCATTGTCGACCACCAGTTCCGGCATCAGTAGACCTCGAGACTCTAGAAAATCCAGCAAAGCGCGTTCACCGTCCTGTGCGCCGACGGGCGCGCCGAAGCGCTCGGCGGCAAGACTCAGGAGCAGCATTCGCGCCATCGCGTTCGAACTCCATTTGTTCGTGTTGCGCACGACCTCTGCCAGGCTGTCCGACTCCAGTTCTGCTACGAGAGTGGATTGCTCTGGACGTGGGGCCAGACGGAGGCTGCCATCGAAGCGTCCGCCCAGCGATCGCCAAAAGCTGATGAATGTGCCAAAGGCATACTCCGGTGCAGTCATGATGGATCGCTGCGCGTAGCCTGGGCAGGTCGGTCCGATGGCGCCGTCGATCGCTACATGCAGCGGATCCGCATCAATCGTGGTGAAGCGCAGCAGGCGCCCGTCCTGTGGGCACCCCTGTGTCGTGGCGTGGACCCGGTTGTCCACGTGCAGGTTGGCGGGTGATGGATCGACCAGAAGCCGCGCTTCGCCGTTTTCCGCGTGTACGTGAAATTCCGCGGACTGTAGGTTGACCAATAAAGGGTCGGGTAGCACGTTGTAGGCTCGATAGCCCTTGCCGTCGAATTCGTCAGGGTCTTCGGACTGGGTCTTGTACAGACTACGGTCGATGACGATATCCCCGTCGATCGTCTGCAGTCCGGTGGCGCGCAGCACGCGCGCAAAGCGCCACCAGTGCTCTGCCGTCAGCCCCGGGTCACCGCCGCCAACTAGGATTAGGTCGCCATTCAGTCGGCCATTGCGGACCGCAGCGGTGGCATAGGCGCGGGTATGCCAGTGGTGATTCGGCCCGAGCGCCTCCAGGGATGACCAGGTCGTCAGCACCTTCATCGTTGATGCCGGGCTGCGGGAGGTTGCTGCATTCAACTCCAGCAACGTGTCGCCCGTCGACGCCTCGCGGACGACGATGCTGACGGCTGTGGCGGGAATACCCTCGGCCATCATGACTTGCTGCAAACGTGGCGGCAGCGTCGTCGGGGTCGAGGCCGAGGCCACAGCGGCGCCGAGGCCGATTGCGGCGAGGAGGAAGAGTGCGAGGGGGCGGGCAAGGGCAGGTATCATGGGCGCTGAGTGTAGCGGTGCACTAGCCGTGCGGCTACGCTCGGTCTTTCCCGGAACTGCCAACCGTGGCGCTAGTCTGAGGAAAGGTCATTGTTTGCCTCGTTGCGGAGTTACCTGTGTTGCACGATCGCCCCATTGCCGTTCTGCGTACGATTGCCGTCATTGTCCTTCTCGCTGCGCTCGCCGCTTGCGGTAGTCGTGACGCGCGCGTTGCCACCGCACCGGCCGGCGCCGCTGCCGGTATGAGTCCGGGCAGTGCGGCGGTGCTCGTCAAAGGCTTGCCAGATTTCACCGAACTGGTGGCCAAGTATGGTTCCGCTGTTGTGAACGTCACGACGGTGGAAAAGAGCACGGAGGCTGACGACAGCCCGAGTGACCCATTGCATGAGTTTTTGCGCCGATTCGGTGGGCAGCAACCGCAGGACGATAATCCCATTGCGCGCGGTGAAGGGTCGGGCTTCATTGTCGCTTCCGATGGCACCATTCTCACTAACGCGCACGTGGTGGCCGATGCCAAAGACGTTACGGTGCGCTTGACGGACCGCCGCGAATTCAAGGCCAAGGTCCTCGGCGTGGATGCCCGCACGGATATTGCCGTGCTCAAGATCGATGGGCGCGATTTGCCGATCGTACAGATCGGTGATCCTGCGAAATTACGACCAGGCGAATGGGTTGTTGCGATCGGTTCGCCCTTTGGCTTCGACAACAGCGTCACCGCGGGTATTGTGAGTGCCACGGCGCGGACGTTGCCAGACGGGCAATACACCCCGTTTATTCAGACCGACGCTGCCGTTAATCCAGGCAACTCAGGGGGGCCCCTGTTCAATATGGCGGGTGAGGTGGTTGGCATTAATTCCCAGATCTATAGCCGCACTGGCGGGTTCATGGGGATTTCCTTTGCGATCCCAATCGACATCGCCATTGGCGTCAAGGAACAGTTGGTCAAAACCGGGCGGGTCCAGCGCGGTCGTATTGGTGTGCTGGTGCAGGATGTGGGACAACAGTTGGCAGACTCGTTTGGCCTCGATCGTCCGCGCGGCGCCCTGATCAGTCAGGTCGAATCAGCGGGTCCAGCAGAGGGTGCCGGTTTGGTGGCTGGCGACGTCATCGTGGCGGTCAATGGTCAGCCCATTGAGCGTTCTGGACAGTTGTCCTCGATCATTTCTCAGTTGAAACCCGGCGTCCGGGCCGATTTGACCGTCTGGCGCAATCGGTCTTCGCAGCACTTGACCTGCGTTGTGACGGAGCTCAAAGAAGGGCAAATTGCCCGCAACGGGACGGATCGTCCGCACCATGGGGGTGGAGCCAAGTTGGGTTTGTCGGTCCGGCCGATCGGGGCGGTCGAGCGCCGCGCAGGTATTGAGGCTGGTTTGGTTGTTGAAGAGGTCGACGGTGCAGCCCAAGAAGCGGAAGTGCAGGTCGGCGACGTGATCATTGGCGCGAACGGTCATAAGATCACCACTGTGGCGGAGCTCGAGTCACAGATCGATAAGTCCAAACGTTCCATTGCCTTGCTGGTGAATCGTCAGGGGGCCAACATCTTCATTCCGGTCCGGATCGGTAACTGAGGTGTCTGTGAGTTTTAACTTTTTGCGTACGACGCTCGTCGCTATCACATGGGCTTTGCTCACTCCGCCGGTGTTTGCGGCAGACCCGACTGCGCCATTTCGCGACTGTCCGGACTGTCCGGAAATGCAGCGAGTCCCCGCGGGTACTTTCCTGATGGGCACGCCCGGTACGCCTGCTGAGGGCGATGCGCGCGCGGAGTCGCAGGCAACGGTCATTCGTATCGCGCGTCCGTTTGCCATTGGCAGGACGGAAATCACGCAGCATGAGTTTCGCGTATTTCTGTTGGACAGCAGTCACGAACAGCGGGGTGATTGCGTGGTCTGGGATGAAGAGAAATCACGCTTTTCCACGGACCCTGCGTCCAGTTCGAAAGAAGGGGATAACGCGCAACTGAGCGCAGACCTGCCGGCCTTCTGTCTCAGTTGGCAAGACGCGCGCGCCTACGTGCAGTGGCTCGCCAAGAAGACGGGTAAGCCGTATCGTTTGCCGTCCGAAGCCGAGTGGGAATATGTTGCGCGTGCCGGCGCCGTGACTCTATGGCCGTGGGGTGATGCCGCCGCCGACGGCTGCGACTTCGCTAATACCTATGACCTGAATGGTCGTGAGCGCTACGCCTTGGGCTGGGACGCGGTGCGCTGCCATGACGGTTATGCGGAGGTGGCGCCAGTGGGTGCCCTGCGGCCCAATGCTTTTGGGTTGTACGACCTGATCGGCAACGTCGCAGAGTGGGTTGATGATTGTTACACCGACAGCTATGTGGGTCGTCCAAAGGATGGCCGCTCGTGGTTCTGGAGCGGCGGCTGCCGTCGTCATGTCGTACGCGGCGGTAGTTGGGCCTCACCGGCCGCGCAGACGCGCAGTGCCACCCGTACACCTGTGGATGCGGCGTTCCGCTCGCAGACGGTGGGGATGCGGGTTGCCCTGGATCTCGATGGTCGTGCGGAGGGGCGCTAACATGAAATTGCGTATGCGTTGGGCTCTTGCCTTGTGTTGGATGGCCGCTCTACCGACGCTGGCGGCCGTGCCGACCGCGGTGGTCCCAGCCGCACCAGGCGCGGCGGCCGCACTCAGCGGGCCGCAGACGGCGCGCGAATGTGCGAACTGTCCGGAGATTGTGGTCGTGCCGGGTGGAGCCTTCCGGTTTGGTGCCACCGCCGGTGATGGGGAGGCGGATGTCACGACGGGGGAAACGCCGGCCCTACCGGTCACGATCGCGCATGCGTTTGCGATGACGCGCACGGAGATCACCGTCGCCCAGTTCGGTGCCTTCGTGGAGGCAACCCAATATCAGAGCGCCGGGGACTGCCGAGTTGTGAGCGGCGGCGCTTGGCAGCGGTTTCCAGAGCGTTCTTGGCAAGACCCGGGTTTCCCGAGCCCGCAGACCGATAGCGAACCGGTGGTCTGTGTGAACGTGGCCGATGCTAAGGCGTATGCCGCTTGGTTAACCCACGAAACGGGCCATACCTATCGACTGCCTTCGGAAGTGGAATGGGAGTATGCAGCGCGGGCGGGCACCTCAACAGCGCGGTTTTTCAGCGAGACGGGTTCGGACGAGCGTAGCCTGCTCTCGCTGGCCTGCGAGTACGCCAATGTCTATGACGCCGGCGCGGCCCATGACCTGGACTTGAGCGTGCCCTACGCGCGCTGCGTTGATGGGCATACCTATACCGCGCCGGTCGCCACTTACCGGCCCAATGCGTTCGATCTGTATGACCTCATCGGTAACGTACGGGAGTGGACTGAGGACTGCTATACCGCCAGTCACGAGGGGCGGCCGGACGATGCGCGACCATGGATCTGGGCAGGGGGTTGTGAACAGCGGGTGGTGCGGGGCGGGTCCTATGCCTCGCGACCGTCCCATGCGCGCGCCGCGGTGCGTGAGGCGGAACTGGAGGGCCTGCGCCAGGCCGATCTTGGCTTCCGCTTGGTCCGCGACATGAATTGAGTGCGGACCGATTCGGTACAGCAGGCGCCCCGCTGGGATCGGTTATTCAGTGATGCGCGCGCCAGGCGCCTGAACGCCAACGGAGCGTCAGGCTGCTGCCGAGCATGACGACGTAGGCGACAGAGACCACCCAGCCGCCGATGGCGCCATAGCCCAGCCCCGGCAGGCTATGAAACCAGCCTTGACCCGCCGCAAACACCGTCAAGTAGGCAGTCGGTACGAAGAAGAGCCAACTCAGACCTGCGACGATCAGCGCCGGCACGCGCACGTCGGATGCGCCGCGCAGACAGAAACTCGCGCCGATGTTCATGCCATCGAACGTTTGATAGGCAGCAGCCAGCCAAAGGACGGGGATGCCCAGCTGCACCACTGCAGCAGCGGATGCTTCCCCCGCGTTGACGAACCACGGCAGTAACCAAGGCCCGGCGACGCCCAGCAAGAGGCCGATGGCACCCATGTACAGGGCGCAGGCCAGAATGATCCAGTTGCCGATGCGCCGTGCCCAGAGTAGTTCCCCCCGGCCGATGGATTGCCCGACCAACGTGGTACCCGCAAGGCCGATGCCGATGGCGGGCATGTAGGCAACGGAAGTGAGCATCATCACGATTTGCGTGGCTGCCCCAGCGGTATTACTGGCGGTGACCAACATCAACTGAAACAGGGCTAACCCGACGAGGTCGGCGGTGGTGCTGAGGCCCATCGGTAATCCGTCGACAAATTGTCGGCGCAGCATCGGTCGGCGCCACGTGCGACCCGTGTGAAAAACGCGGCGCATTGGTTCGCCGAGAAACGACGATAGCGCGAACACCAGACCCACCACCTCGGCGGCCACGGTGCCCCAGGCTGATCCGGCGATGCCGCCATGCAGCCCGAAGATGAACCATTGATTGAACAGTACATTGGCAATCGCTACCGCGGCAGCAACTACAAGGCTGATGCGCGTGCGGCCGATGCCATTGAAGAACGCGGTCAGTGACCAGACCAGCAAGCCGAGTGGTCCCCCCACTGCGAGCCGAGGCCACCAATAGGCCAGCGCAAGATCGCGCACTTCGGGGTCGACCTGCAGTGCATGCAGCAACGGACTGCCCAAGCAGCCGATGGCGGCGAATAGGGGGATTGTGAGCAAGCCCGCGTAGACGCCGGACCAACCTGCTTGCGCCGCGCGGGCTCGTCGGCCACTGCCATAGGCTTGTGCGGCAAAGGTTTGTACCGCCATGCCGATGCCACCCAGCAACAGGATTGCGCACAACACGACCCAGTAGATCGATGCCATGGCGGTGACGGCGGTGGTAGAGATGCGCCCTACAAACCAGGTGTCGGTCAGATTGAGGGCCGCTTGAATCGCGGCATTGACCATCAAGGGTCCGGCGAGTGTCAGGATAGCTCTACTATCGACGTGGCTGCGTCCTTGCCCATCGATGCGCTGCGCCGGCAGTAGCATGGACCCCTCGGGGCTCACCCGCATGCAGCCGTGGTCTGATGCGCTCGGTTGCTGTACGGGCCTGGGCCATGCCGCGGGTTCATGCCGATTCGTCGCTAGTGCGAGCGAGTGTGGCGGCCCGGCCGGCGGCGAGGGCATGCAATTCGGCGGCAATGGATAGCGCAATGGCCTCGGGGGTCACGGCACCAATATCCAGACCGACCGGTCCGCGCAGGCGCGCACGCAGGCTGGACGCACGCGGTCCGAGCCCTGCCAGCAAGCGCTCGCGCCGGGCGCGTGGGCCGAGCAAGCCGATGGATGGGATGGGGCTGTCCGCTAGCGCGGTAAGGTAGGACTCGTCGGAGGCGAGGTGGTGACTCATGACCACTGCGGCGTGGTATGGCGCCAGGTTGAGCCGGGCCGCCAACGTGCCGGCCGGTCCCAAACTCTGACGGGCACCGTGCCAATCCGGAGCGTCGAGGTACAGTGGCCGATGGTCAGCGATCGTGACCGCAAAGCCCAGTCCGGTGAGCAGGTGCACCAGCGGGACCGCATCGGGGCCTGCGCCGCAGACCAGAATCCGCGGCGGCGGTGCCAAATATTCCCCGTAAGCGGTACGCCCATCGGCGAGGGCTAGCGTCTGGTTGCGCCCCTCGCTCTGCAGTCGCAGTAGCGCGCTGTCTAGCGCGCCATCATTGCTCGGCAGTAAGCGTGTACCGAGGGCGTCGGGCGGGCCGGTGTGCACGACCGCCAGTACCGCGGGCATGCCATCGGCCAGACGCGTGACCGCGTCGACCAGTTGGCCTAGCAACGCGTCGTGGGGTCGGACGCGTTCCAGCAATACCCGCATGGCGCCTTCACAGCCGGCGCCAATGCCATAGAGCAAGTCATCCGCCGTACGCAGGTCATATTCTACGATGCGCGCCAGGCCGGTCGATAGCACGCTAGCAGCATGTTCGACCAGATCCCGCTCGAAGCACCCGCCCGAGAGCAAGCCCGTTAATCGGCCGCTCGATTCGATCAGCATGCGGGCCCCCGATTTGCGATACGTCGAGCCCTCCGTGGCAACGACGGTCGCCAAAATAGCGGGTTCGCTCAGCGCGACGAGGCGGCTGACCAGTAATTCGAGTCCAGTATCGAGACGGGGCTGCATCCGTGAATGCTAACACCCGTCCGTAGGCATGGTGCATTGCGGTAGAATGAGGGTACTTGGCTGTTAATCCCTGGCTCTGGGGGAGTCGCACATGTCTGATCCATCGCCGATTCTTGCCGAAGCTGTCGTTGTCGGGGCCGGTCCTTGTGGACTGTTTCAGGTGTTTGAACTCGGCCTATTGGGCATTAAGGCGCATCTGGTGGATTCCCTGCAGGTGCCCGGTGGGCAGTGTGCGGAGCTGTATCCGGAAAAGCCGATCTACGACATACCAGCGCTGCCGATCTGCGGCGCGCAGGAACTTGTGGACCGGCTGATGCAACAAATTCAGCCGTTTAATGCCGAATGGCATTTAGGCGAAGAAGTGACCGGCCTGCAGCGTCAGTCCGATGGTCGCCGTTTTGTTGTGACCACCTCGGCCGGTACTGTGTTTGATGCAGGTGCCGTCATCATTGCCGGCGGCGTCGGCTCCTTTCAGCCGCGTCGTTTGGTCGCCGAAGGAGCAGTGGGCCTTGAGGGTCGGCAGGTGCACTATCGGGTGCGCGATGCTGCGCAATATCACGGTAAACGCTTGTTGATTTTGGGCGGTGGCGATTCCGCGTTGGACTGGGCCATTGAGTTTGCGGGCAACGCGGCTGCCGTCACGTTGGTGCACCGCCGGGCTGAATTCCGGGCCGCACCGGCGTCGGTGGCCCGTATGCGCGCACTCGAGGCGGCCGGACAACTGGCTTTTCATGAGGGCTTGGTCATCGGGATAGACCTGGAGGGCGAAGCGCTCACAGGCGTTCGGATTAAAGCTGCGGATGGCACGGAGATGACGATCGCGTGTGACCAAGTGCTGGCTTTTTATGGCTTGCATCCCAAGCTCGGCCCGATTGCGGAGTGGGGTCTTGCACTGGAGAAAAAAGCACTGACAGTGGATACAGAAAAATTTCAGACCAGTGAGCCGGGGATCTTTGCGGTGGGTGATATCAACACGTATCCGGGCAAGAAAAAACTGATTCTGTCGGGGTTCCACGAAGCCGCTCTCGCCGCTTTCGGTGTCCAAGCATGGCTGTATCCAGAGAAGAAGCAATTCCTGCAGTACACAACCACCAGTCCGGCGATGCAGAAGCGTCTCGGCGTGAGCGGATGATGTTATGTCTATAGACCCTCGTCTACGGGACTTGCTCAAAGTGCTCGAACTGGAGCCTTTGGAAATGGATCTGTTTCGCGGCGAGAGTCGCGACATTGGCAGTCCCCAGGTATTCGGGGGGCAGGTGCTCGGGCAAGCGCTCGTTGCCGCTTACAAAACGATTGGCGAAGGTCGCGGCGATTGCCACTCCCTGCATGCTTATTTCCTACGGCGCGGCGACTTCGAGGCGCCGATTGTCTATCAGGTTGATCGCAGCCGGGATGGTCACAGCTTTACGACCCGCCATGTCACGGCCATTCAGCATGGCGAGCAGATTTTCCGTCTCGCCGCATCCTTCCAGACTCCAGAGTCTGGACTTGAGCATGCGGATGCGATGCCGAATGTGCCAGCGCCAGAGCTTTTGTCGCCCTATAGACCAGAGCAGGATCCGTTGCTCGAGACACTGCCAGAACCGGTGCGGCGTATGCTTTCGCACAGTCGCCCGTTTGAATTTCGGCCGGTGCAAACGCCGCAGTTGATCAATCCGCAGCCGACTGCTGCGGTCAAGCAAGTCTGGTTCCGTGCGGTGGACAGGGTCCCATCCGATGAATCGTGGCTGCATCGCTGCTTGCTTGCGTACGTCTCCGATTACAACCTGTTGGATACGGCACTGCGGCCCCATGCGGTGCCGATTATTAATTTACAAATGGCCAGCATCGACCATGCGATGTGGATTCATCGACCGTTTCGCGTCGACGACTGGTTGTTGTATGCGGTGGACAGCCCCAGTGCTTCGGGTGGCCGCGGCTTGTGCCGCGGTAGCATTTACACCCGCGAAGGCTTGCTTATAGCCAGTACTGCGCAAGAAGGGTTGATGCGGGTTCGTGCCTAAACGGACAGGGCGTGCGCCTCAGCGCAGCGCTAACTTGAGATGTACGCCATCGGTCGTGGCCTCAGCGGAGCTGCCGCGAACCAAGAAGACCCGTCCTGCGTCCACGCCGGTGCCTTCGACGAGAGCGGCTTGCATACCTTGCGCGCGCGTTGCGGCCAGTTGTTCGAGATCGTCCGCTGTGGGGGTTGTGCGCTGGCGTAATTCGGCTTCCAGTTGTGCAGGGTCCGTGTTGGGCGCGTCAGCGGCAGGCAACCCCAGCGCCGCCAGTAGCGCTGTCCGCCGCGCGACCGGATCCGCGGTCAAACGCGCCAGTAGCGTTGCGTCGTCGGCTCCATCGAGCCGCTCGCGCGCCCGTTGCAGCAGGGTCTCCCGATAGCGCTGCTCTGCTAACGCCAGTGCGTCGGCGGTACTGGTCGCAATGGGCACTTCGATGTTCACGCTCGGCCGAGCGGTCATGCCTTTGGCTAGCGTAGCGAGTCGGCTGCGGGCCGACGCATCCAGTTCGGCTGAGCCGGGCTGAAACGCAATGTCAGAAATTTCTTCGCCAGCACCGAATAAGGAGCCCAGCAGGGCAAAAGGGGAGGTGACGATTTTACGGAAGAGGTTGCCGATGATTTTTCGTATGACCGGTCCTAGGTGAAAATCCGGATCGCGAAAACTGCCAGAGAGCGGCACATCAAGGTCGATGTTGCCATCGCTGTCTTTCAGTAGCGCGACCACCAATCCGAGCGGTACCCCAAAGCCCGCGCTACCCTCGACGCGATTGCCGAGTTCAAACTGGCTTAGGCGCAGGTGATGCGCGGCATCCACATGGCCATCGGCGACGTGATACTTCAGGTCTGCTGCTGCCTTGCCTTTGCGGATGTTGTATCCGGCGAAACGACCGGAATAGGGAGACAACAAAGTCATCTCCAAGTTATCGAAATGCATCTGCACGTCGGCGCTGACCGGATCGACAAGGACATTCACGTCCCCTTCGATCGAGACCGGGGCATAGCGGTCGACATGCCCGCTCAAGGTGAGATGCGCGCGGTTCGAAGGGTCGGTGGACAGTCCCACCATATGGCCTTCGAGGTCGGCGATATTGGCGTCAAAGGTTGGGCTGAGTGATTCGTCGGCGAAATAGAGTCGACCCTTGCTGATGTGCAATTCGTCGACTGAGACAGACGGCGAGGGTCCCGGTGTCGATTCTGTTCCCGCCGTCAGTAAGCTCGACAAATTGGATTTTCGATCCGGTGCAATCCGGACGTCCGCATAGGGCGCGTCGATCAGGATGCTATGCACGTGTATGGCGGTGTCTGGCCAGCGCGCGTCGATCCCTTGCGCCCGCAAGTGCTCGAGCCCAAGGAAGTCGCGTTGGCGACCGGCATCCGCGGTACGGATCTGGTCCAGACCGGCGTTGCCGGTGTAACGGGCCGTGTGGCCGTCATAGGCGATATGACCGGCCGCCGAAAGGAAGCCCGCGTCGAGGCGTATCGCCACGAATGGTGCAATATAAGGGTCGAACGGCGCCATGGGTAGCCGTGAGGCCTGCAAACCCATCTCCACGGTGCTGCCGTCCGCAGCCGTGACGCCATCGAGCAGCAAGTGTCCTGCTGCGCCCAACTTGGCCTCTGCGCTGACTGTCCGGCCTTTACTGTTCGGGGCACCGACCGCGAGGCGTATTGCGCTGACCGTGGTTTGTAGGGGCTTGGCGAGTGCGCGATCGTCCAGGTGCACTTGCCCGTCGTCGAGACTGACCGCACCGATATCCACCTGCAGTGTGGATGACGGCCCAGCAGTGCCCCCGAGGCCGACCAGTCCCTCAGCAGTGCGCACAAGGCCAAGGTGTGGCGAGTGCAGCGCAATCTTGCCCAGTTGCAGCGTGTTTTTCGCGCTGTCGTAGTTCACATCACCTAACGACCATCGGGCGAGTGACACATGAGGGCCATGGTGCGGCGGCAGCGCCAGTGCGGTAGCGAGGCCAGAGACCTGGCCACCCTGTACCGACAGGCCGGGGTGACCCGCGGTGTTCCATTGGATCGCAGCGCTGGCATCGACTCTGCCTTCAATCTGCGGCAACAGACCAGCCCACTCGGGGCCGAACCGGGCCAACGCAAAGCCGGTTACCTGTACCGTAGTGGCGGCTCCGAAGGGTTCGAGCGTCAGCTGGGCCTGTACTGCAGCAGTCTCTTGGCGATCAGTCGACAGCGCAAGGGTCCAAGCGCTGGAGGGGGCTTGCGTTGAAAAGTCCTGTGCCGATAGCGTCAGCGTTGTGAGGGCGACGCTGGCGCCCGGGCCTGCGGCTGGATCGGCGTAGCGCAGGTCGTGGGCCTGCAACTGAAAAGTGCCGACACGCACGTGCGGCCACGGGGAGTTCGGATCCGAAGGCGGGAGCAGGTCGCTGAGGTCTACGCTGCCGTCGGCGCGTCGGCTGGCCCGCAATGCGCCGATGCCGATACGCAAGTCGCGTACTACCGTGCCTTGGCCGAGCAGTGTGCTCCAACCGAGACGTACGGACAGATCGCTGATCGACAGATCCACGACATCGGCCGCGTTCGAGAAGTCGATTGCTGTGGCACGCACAGAGAGTGTGTAGGGATTGCAGACGATCGAGCCGATACGCACCGTGTGGCCATGGTCATGGGCGTACTGCTCGAGGGCCTGACGCACTACGCGTGGCACGACTAAAACGCCCACTGCCCCATAGAGGGCGACCAGCGTAGCGACAGTTAGTGCGGTACGGCGGATCGTAATAGTCAAGGGCATCGGCTCCCGGCTCAGGATACGATTATCGGCGAGTCGTCCGCTTAGGGCAAGCACCCCGGTCAGGGGTGTCCCTTACGCGGATATAGCGCTCGGCGTCGAGGGCGGGGCCGGCGGATCGACCTGCGCGGCGCAACAGTGCATCCCAGGAGAAACCGGCCTTTTGCAGCACGCGCCGGGACCGGCTGTTATCCAGAGAGACGGTCGCATGGATTTGCCGTAGGCCTAAGGCCTCAAATCCAAAGGCCGCAAGCGCGCGGGCCGTTTCCGTGCCGTAGCCATAACCCCAGTGCCGGCGTCCGAGTAGGTAGCCGATCTCACCTGATTTGCCCGGGCCCAGCACGAGCTCACAAGAGCCGGCAACCTGGCCGGTGCGGTGGACTACCACCGCAAATTCGTAGTGGGCGGTTTGGCGTTGTTTGCGTCCACCTTGCGCACGGGCCGCCGCGGCAAGCGCGCGCGGCTCGACGGGTGAAAAAGCGCGGACGGAGGGGTGCTCCACAATGCGCTGTAGTTGTTCTAAATCGCCCGGTTGGAACGGCCGCAGGAGCAGGCGGGTGGTGCGGAGGGGTGCAATGGCGATGCGTGCTTGTGCCGTACGGGTACTCATCGACCGACGACAACCTTGCCTGGATTCATGAGGCCTTGTGGGTCGAGTGCTTGCTTGATCCGACCCATGACCGCCAGTGCCACGGGATCTTCATAGCGCACCAGTTCGCTGACTTTGAGTTGGCCGATGCCGTGTTCGGCGCTGAAACTACCGCCTAACTCTGCGACGAGGTCATGGATGGCGCGCATGAGTGGTTCTTTGCGGGACAGGAACGCCTGCTCTTCCTCAGAGCCTGGCAAGACACCGACCGGTGGACTGACGTTGTAGTGCAGGTTGCCATCGCCGGCATGGCCATAGCCGATACTGCGGCAGCCTGGGGCCAACGTTGCCAGCAGCATTTGGCCGCGCCGCTCGAATTCGGCCAAGCGATCCAGGGGCAGCGAGACGTCATGTTTGAGCGAGGCCCCTTCGCGGGTCTGCGCAGCGGGGATGTTCTCGCGCAGAAACCAGAACGTATCGGCTTGTGCCATCGATTGTGCGACTACGGCATCGCGTACGCGGCAAGCCTCTATTTCTGCGCCCATAAAACGCGTGAACGCTTCGTGCAGGCCTGTAAGCGCTGATGGCAAAGGTAGATGCACCAATACGAACGCTGGATGCAGATCCTCGAACGGGTTCTTAATCTGAGAAAAGTGCTGACAGGCCAGCGCGACCGCACTGGCCGGCATGTATTCGAAGGTTTCAATCAGGTCGCCGAATGCACTTTGGATCCGACCCAGGAGTGCCAGGGTGGCTTCGAGACCATCGATGGCCACTAGGGCGGTGAGCGAGTCGGCGGGTGCGGGCCCCATGCGCAGCACCGCGGCCGTGATGATGCCGAGGGTTCCTTCCGCGCCAATGAACAACTGCTTCACGTCGTAGCCGGTGTTGTCTTTGCGCAATCGACGTAGCTGATCGAGGATCTGGCCATCCGGTAACACGACTTCCAGCCCTAGGACGAGTTCGCGGATCATGCCGTGACGCAGTACCTGCGTGCCGCCGGCATTGGTAGATAGATTGCCACCGATCTGACAACTGCCCTCGGAACCGAGCGACAGCGGGAAGTGGCGTCCGGCTGCCGCAGCGGCTGCACGCACGCTCCGTAGTGTGCAGCCGGCCTCTACAGTGAGTGTCCCACCAATCGGATCTACCGATCGCACCGCGGTGAGTCGTTCGAGGCTGATGACGATCTGAGTGCCTGAGGCATCCGGGGTGGCACCACCGCAATAAGAGGTATTGCCGCCGTGTGGGACCATCGCGATGCCGTGTGCGGCACAGACGCGCAAGACGGCGGCGACCTGTGCGGTTGTGCGTGGTCGAACGACCAGCGGTGTGTGACCTTGATAAAGCCGACGATGATCGACCTCATAGGGTGCAGCGTCCTTACCGAGAAGCACACCGGCTGGCCCCACGATTGGTGCTAACAGGGCATGCAGCGCCATCGGGTTCATGCGCTGCGCCCACAGAATTGGCGAGCACCGCCAACGGGAATGCGCCGGATCTGATCGGTGCCGATCGGTGGTTGCACGGAGCCATCCTCGCTGTCGTAAACACACCGCTCACTGGCGGTGCGACCTGATGCAATAGCCTATCGCACTGCTTGCTCACGTGGTTGAGAACAGAAGCACTGTTGCCGCCACCGACGCCGATAGGGTGTGTCTTGGGGCCCCCCGCTAGCAATAGTCACTGACGGGGTGTGGCGGTCTTCACAGCATCATAGGCGGTCAGCGCGCGCGCGCGGCTTGCGCGTAGATCGACGATGGGGTTTGGGTAGTCGCGGTCGAGAACCACACCTGCTGCGCTCAGTACAGTCGCTGGCGCCTCAAAGGGTTTGTGGATCCAGATATCCGGTAACTGCGCCAGTTCCGGTACCCAGCGGCGTATATAGGCGCGGGTCAGATCAAAACGCTCGCTTTGCAGGATTGGGTTGAAGATACGGTAGTAGGGGGCCGCGTCCGCACCGCAGCCGGCCGCCCACTGCCAACCTAGTGTATTGGCGGCGAGATCGGCATCGACGAGCGTGTCGTAAAACCAGCGCGCGCCGTGTAGCCAGTGCTGGCCGAGGTTCTTGGTTAAGAAGGAGGCCACCACCATGCGCACGCGGTTGTGCATCCAACCGGTATGCCACAGTTCCCGCATGCCGGCGTCGACCAAGGGGATGCCCGTGCGGCCACGACGCCAAGCCGCCAGCATCGTGTCGTCCGATTGCCAGGGGAGTGCGCGGAAGCGCTCATCCAGCGGTGACTCTGGTGTCTGTGGAAATGCATACAAGATGTGGTGTGCAAATTCGCGCCAGCCGATTTCGCGGACAAACGACTCAATGCCGATCGCGTCCCCGGCGCAGGCGCTCATTACCGCGCTCTGGGCTGCGGTCAGGACCTGCCGTGGCGATACTTCGCCAAAGTGTAGTGCCGGGGCTAGCCGCGAAGTGCCCGCCAGGTCCGGTCGGTCGCGCTGTGTCTTGTAGCCGCTAGCGTCCGCGTCCAGGAATGCCTCTAGGCGGTCTAGCGCGGCCGCCTCACCGGGCACCCACATCGATGCAAGGCCGCCATCCCAGGCGATGGCTGGGGCATGTTGGAGCGCGCTAATGGGCACGCTCTGCGGCCACTGTTTGGGCGCCGGCAGTCGCTTTGGCGCTGGTGTGGGCGGGGGCACCTCGGTCAGGCGAGTCAGGCACTGGCGCCAGAACGGTGTGAAGACGCGAAAGGGGGTGCCGGCGCCACTTTTGACCGTCCACGGTTCGAACAAGACGTTGCCGATGTGACTTTCGACGTGCAGGCCGTCCTCACGCAGCGCGCTCTTGACGGCCGTATCTCGGGCGATGGCGGCCGGTTCATAACTGCGGTTCCAATACACGGCGGTGGCGCCACACTCGCGCGCCAGGGTGCGCAGGGCGGCAAGGGACGGCTCGCGACGCACGATCAGCCGTGAACCGCGCCGTGCCAGATCGGCAGCGAGCGCCGTGAGACTACGGTCTAGCCACCACCGGCTGGCGCCGCCTGGTGCCCACGCCGCGTCCTCTGCCGGCGCCTCAATGTACACGGGGACTACCGAGTGACCTGCCGCGATTGCTGCAGCCAATGCCGGGTGGTCGGTCAGACGCAGGTCGCGGCGGAACCAGACGATGGCGGTGCTCATCGGGCCAGCCCGGCCCGGTGGGGGGCGCGCGTCGCCGGGCGTCGATGGCGTACGTCGAGCCGATCCGCGCCGGTGATTGCGCGGACCGTGGAAAAAGTGGGGTGCAGCACGAGAAGACCTTAGAACGCAGCGTGTACAGTAAAATACCAGACAATATCGCTACAAAGCGTTTTTATCCTATACAAAACCAGTACACAAGCGGGCCCCGGGGGGATGTCCCCGTCGGTTCAAGCAAGCGCGTCGCGTCTTTGCGCCTGTAGGCCGAGGGTGCCGCTGCGGCCTTCGATCTCGCCCATGATCACGCTGTGTCGTGGCAGTGCGCGTAGATCGAGATCGGCCGCCGCTTGACCCAGCGTGCCGACCTCAACACCGCGCGCACGCCAGGTGTCGACCAGACGCAAAAAAGGTGTCAGGAAGCGCTGCCCCTCGAGTTCGGCATGCAGCGTGTACACGTGCAGCCCGGCTGCATTGGGGGTGTCGGTCAGGTCGAGAATGTGGTCGATCGCGCCCTCTACCGTCAGTTCATCGCGTCCGACGAGTTCATCGAGGGTCGGTAACGTGGTCGGTAACTGGGGGCAATGGCCATGGATTTGGCCCATGGAGGGCAGAAACGGATGGGTGCCGCGGGTATCGGAGGCATAGTCGAGGCCGAAAGCGTCTTCCAGCGCAAAGAGCTCTGGATTTAATTGCCAACCCGCAGCGCAATGGGCGAGGGCCGCAACGCCGAAGGTTGCGCGATACGCATCTATCGCGCGCAAGAACTGCCGTGAGGTCCAGGCCGCATTGCGGTTGGCCACATTGTCCTGCCAGTAGACGTGGTCGTAACAGTGGATTCCGGTCTCATGCCCACTATCTCGAGTTTGGCGCAGTACGTTGCCGAGACGGCGCGCGATGTGTGGCCCTGGCAGCAGCACCCCATAGAGCAATGTCCGCAGGCCATAATGGCTGACGACGGACGTGCGATGCACCTTCTGTAAGAATCCCGGCCGGAACACGCGTCGTAAGGCCCAACCGGTATGGTCAGGCCCGAGACTGAAGTAGAAGCTGCCCTTCAGTCCCCGCGCATCCAAGCCCGCCATCAGTGCCGGGACCCCCTCGCGGGTACCCCGAAACGTATCGACGTCGACCTTGAGCGCAATACGCACCGGGTTTTAGGCGCCGTCGTCGAGCAGTGCAGCAGCGGCCGTGACTTCGGCCGCGTAGCCTGCAAACACGGAGTGCAAGATGTCGTCGAGCGTGCCAGTTGGCGCCCAACCGAGTTCTGCTTTGGTGTTGTCCACCCAAGGTACCCGGGTCTTCACGTCCTGATAGCCTTTGCCGTAGAAGTCTCCCGAGCTGACTTCACGGATGCCAACCTTAGCGGCATTTTTCGCGTAAGCCGGATGCTGACGACCCACCGCGATCATGCGTTGCGCCAATTCGCGGATCGATAAGTCGTTCTCCGGATTGCCGATGTTGTAGATCTTGCCCGAAGCAATGCCGCCTTCATTGCGAATCACGCGAACGAGGGCATCGGTGCCATCATCGATATGTGTGAAGCAACGTCGTTGCGCCCCGCCATCCACCAGATTGATGTCCTCGCCGCGCGCTATGTGCGCGAGGAACTGTGTGGCGACGCGGCTGGAGCCTTCTTTTGCTGTGGCCAGTGAGTCAAGGCCTGGTCCCACCCAGTTGAATGGGCGAATCAAGGTGAAGTCGAGGCCGTCACGCTGGCCGTGGGCATAGATCACGCGGTCGAGCAATTGTTTGCTGCATGAGTAGATCCAGCGCTGTTTTTCGATCGGGCCGCAGACGAGTGGTGACGTATGCGGATGAAATACTGCCTCTTCGCTCATGCCGTAAACCTCAGAGGTCGACGGGAAGATGATGCGCTTTTTGTATTTTACGCATTGCCGGATCAGCGGTAGGTTGGCTTCGAAATCCAACTCGAACACCCGTAGGGGGTCACGCACGTACGTTTGCGGAGTGGCGATGGCGACCAAGGGCAGGATCACGTCACACTTGCGGATGTGGTACTCAACCCACTCCTTATTAATCGTGATGTCCCCTTCAAAGAAGTGGAAGCGTGGATTGTCCTGCAGGTGGCGGACGCGATCGTCCTGCATGTCCATGCCCCAGACCTGCCAATCCGTCTGGTCGAGGATGGCGCGGCTTAGATGGTGGCCGATGAACCCGTTCACACCAAGGATCAGTACTTTTTTCATGATGTTTCTGCTCTCAAGTCCCAATTTGGGGGGTGGGCACGCGGTCGCACCCAAAGATCTGCTGGAAGCGCGCGGCGTCACAGGCAGCGCCGTCCACTACGGCCTCGACAATTTCTAGACGCTGGCCGTCGCCGCACGTGGCGAGGAGGCAACCGGCCTCGACGCCGAGCGACGGACCGGCGCCCACTGCGGCAGCCGGCGACCAGTGTCGGGTCCGGTGGACGTGAATTATGACATTACCGACGCGCAGAAACGCACCGGGAAAGGGCGGCGCGACGGCGCGAACCAGATCATGAAAGCGTTTCGCCGGCCAGTGCAGCGACAGTTCTCCATCGGCGGGCGTCCGGCCACCCCAGTAAGAGCCCTGCTGCAGGTCAAGGGGTATGGCCGGCGCGGTGCCGGCGAGCAAGCCCGGGAGTGCCCGGCGTAGTACGGTCACGGCAGCGCCAGCGACCCGTTCGGCCACCTGGAAGGCCGTGTCATCCAGCCCGATCGGCACCGCCTCTTGATCGACCAATGGGCCTGCGTCGGGCTTTTCCACCATGTAGTGCAGGCTAGCGCCCGTCTCGGTCTCGCCGTGTAGGACGGCCCAGTTCACCGGTGCGCGACCGCGATATTTAGGCAGGAGCGAGCCGTGCATATTCAGCGCGCCGCGCTGGGCGAGGGACAGGACGGACGCCGGCAGCATCCGCCGGTAGTAAAACGAAAAGAGAAACTCCGGTGCGAGCGCCTTGATCTGCGCAAGCACCTCTGGCGCTCCCGGATCTGCGGGCGTGATGACCGGGCAGCCCGCATTGCGTGCGATCTGTGCGACGCTCGCAAACCAGCGCACCTCTTGGGGATCGTCCTCGTGCGTAATGACTAAACACACCTCGACCTTTGCCTCAAACAGGGCTGCCAGACAGCGCGCGCCAACCTCGGAGTAGGCAAAGACAACGGTCGTCGAACGCATCAGCCGTCTCGGCGCGAGCCGGGTGGCTCGTCGGCTGTCTCACCGAGCACTGCGCCAATTAGGTAACGCGGACGCTGGCGGACCTGCAAGTAGATGCGCCCAATGTACTCACCGAGTAAGCCGATGCCGAACAACGCGATACCCAGTAAGAAAAATACGATGGCGAACAGTGTGAAAACACCGTCGACCTCGGGCCCGAGCAGAATGCGGCGCACCACCATATAGATCACTAAGAGAGCCGATAGTGCCGACACTAGTGATCCGACCAACGAAAATATTTGTAGCGGGACCGTAGAGAATCCGGTCATGAGATCGAAGGTCAGCCGGATCAGGCGCAGTAACGAGTACTTAGAAGTGCCGGCAATCCGTTCATCGTGCTGTACTTCAATCTCGATCGAACGGGCGGAATAGATCGACGCCAGCGCGGGGATAAATGTGACGTTTTCGCGTGTCGAGTTGATCGCATCGATGACGGGCCGCGCATAGCCGCGCAGCATGCAACCATGATCAGCCATGCGGATGCCGGTCAATTTTGCGCGCACCACGTTGACAATGCGGGAGGCATACTTGCGAAACCAGTTGTCTTGGCGTTTTACCCGCCAGGTGCCCACGTAGTCGTAGCCGGCCTCCAGTTGTGTGAGCAGGCGACCGACTTCTTCGGGCGGGTTCTGCAGATCGGCATCGAGGGTAACGACGTAGGCGCCACGTGATCGGGCGAACCCTGCCAAGATGGCTGCATGCTGGCCAAAGTTGACCTGCAGCAAGATCACGCGTGTCTCTTGGGGGCGGCGCTGATATTGCTCACGCAGCAGCGCAACGGAGTTGTCGCGGCTGCCGTCATTGACGAAGACCACTTCGTAGGGGCGATCCAGCGCGTCCAGCGCGGGGTAGAGGCGTTCAAACAAGGAGGGCAGAACGGCCTCTTCGTTGTAGACCGGGATGACGACGGAAAGTAAGGGTGCGGTCACAGTGTGGGGCCTCAGCGCGGCAGAAGTTCGAGCAGGGCATCGCAGACACGGTCGACGTCGCTGTCGGCCATTGCCGGGAATAGTGGCAGCGACACGGTCTGGGCGCCGATGCGCGCTGCATTCGGGAAGTCCGCTGGATTCCAGCCTCGTCCACGGTAATAACGCATGGCTGGCACGCAGGGGTAGTGGATACCCAGGCCAATGCCTCGTTCGCGCATCGCTGCGATCAAGGCATCACGGGTCATGCCCAGCTGTGTCAGGGGTGCCAGCAAGGGGTACATGTGCCAACTGTGGCCATCGCCCGGTAGAGGCAACCACTCTGGATCGACATGGGCCTCTAGTCGGGCCGCGTAGCGTGACGCCAGTAGCTCACGGCGCCGATTGAAGTCCTCCAGCCGACGTAGTTGGCCGAGCCCGACGGCGGCGGCGACATCGGTGAGATTAAACTTGCCGCCAGCGGTTTCGATATCGATGTTGCCAGCTGCATCCTTGACGATCCCATGGAAGCGCTCTCGCTCCAACGGGCGCGTCAACGCAGGGTCGGCATAGGATAGAGCGCCGCCCTCGATGGTCGTCATGTTTTTGTTGGCGTGGAAACTGAAACTGGCGACATCGCCGAAACTGCCAATCAGCCGTCCCTTGTAACGCGTACCGATCGCGTGCGCAGCATCTTCCATGACCCGCAGTCCCTGTCGGCCAGCCAGTTCCAACATGCCGTCCATGTCGACCGAGAGGCCGGAGAAGTGCACCGGCATGAGCACCTTGGTGCGTGCAGTGAGTGCCGCTTCCATGGCCGCGGGCGTTGCATTACGGGAGCGCAACTCGACGTCTACAAACACAGCGCGAGCACCGAGCCGTTCGACCACGTTGGCAGAGGCTGCGAAGGTCATGGCAGGCACAATGACCTCGTCACCGGGGCCGACGCCGAGTGCTTTAAGTGCCATTTCCATGCCGCCAGTGGCCGACGTCATGCTGCGCACCGCTCGGCCACCTAGGTACTCGGACAGTGCGGCTTCAAGCGCAGCCACCTTCGGCCCTGTCGTGATCCAGCCCCCTTTGAGCACGGCGATGACGTCGGCGATGGTCTCCTCGTCGATGGCAGGGCGTGTGAATGGCAGGAATGGCAGGTTCATGGTGTCACCGTCGGCTGACTAGGGCATGGTCAAAATCGCGCGCGAGCTCGCGCATCAGCAGTCCATCGGCCCGCAGCCGCTCGAGTTGATCCAAGCGCACCAGGGCGTAAGCGGGGTCGTCCCGGCGCCAGACCGCCTCGAAAGCCTCGAGGTTAGGCAGCCCGCGTTCTGGCGCTGCGCTCAAGCCCAGCGCCAGTTCGCCAGTGTAGTGTACTGGGATGACCGGGTGCCTTACGTAGAAGGGCAGGGTCCAGTCGTAATCGTCCACCGTGTAGATTGGCCATGTCGGTGCCAAAGGCCCCGCCTTGGTGAGCAATGGTTTGACCGAATAGAGCGTGGCGACCGTCGAAAAGGCGCCGGTGGCGAGCACCATGACGACGGTAAAACCTGTTGCTGCGATGTACTGTCGCGCGCGGTCAAAGCGTCCGCGCGTGTGGGCCCAGAACGTGGCCAAGCCACCGCTGACGTACAGTACGCCAACGCCAATGCACCACGGTTGCAGTTGGGCAATCCGCCAAGACTGCATGAGGCGTGCTTCGCTGCGCCCGGCGAGCGCTGCCGCCAGTAGTGCCGCCATGCCCAGGACGATCAGTAATCGCGCGTTCCAGACCAGCAACCGCTCGCCGCGGTCGTCGGTGCGGGAGCCGAGCAACGCCAGTGCAGGCAGCACCGGCAATATGTAGGGCGCGAGTTTGGAGTCGGAAGCCGAATAGAACGCCACGATGAAGACGGCCGCCACCCAGAGCACGCGTTGGGCATCAAATTGCCCGCGGGCGACGCTGGCGCGCCAGCCCGTTGCATAGGCTGCGATGATCTGTGGCAGCCACGGTAGTGAGCCGGCGGCGACGATCTCGATGAAGTACCACCACGGTTCGTAGCGGTCATGCATCTTCGTCAGATAGCGTTGGAAGTGTTCGCGGATGATTAGGAAGTCAAAGGCGCCCGGGAAGGCGCGTTCGACCAAGAGGAACCACGGCAGTACGATCGCCGCGTACAGCAGGACGCCCTTGCCCAGATGTAAGTGGCGCCAAGCCCGCCAGTCGCGTTGCAGCAGTGTGTAGAGCACCAAGACGGCACCCGGCAGTACGACCCCGATCAGTCCCTTGGTCAAGGTCCCGGCGCCCATGGCGGCCCAACAAACCAACATCCAGCGGCGATTGCCGATCGGGTCGGTGTCACGATCGGCTTGGGCCAGACAGAACCCGGCGATCGCGATGGTGAGCCAGGTGCTGAGCAGCATGTCCAAGGTCGTCAGTTGGCCCATCAATACGAACAGCAGCATGCTGCCGGTCATCGCCGCCGCGTATAGCGCGCGGGGGCGGTCATATAGGCGCGTGCCGAGGCGCAAGACCGTGATCACGCCGAGCAGGGCGGCGAGTGCCGTCACTAGGCGGCCGGCCCATTCGTTATGACCAAAGACGTGCAAGGCTACTGCGCTAAGCCAGTACTGGAGCGGTGGTTTCTCCAGATAGGCAACACCGTTCAGGTGTGGCAAAACCCAGTTATGGGTCGCTAGCATTTCCGCCGGAATGTCGATGTAGCGGCCCTCGTCCGGATTGAACAGGGGGCGCACGCCCAGCAGCCCGAGATAGACGAGGCCAAAAACCAGTAACAGCAGCGTATAAGCCCGCCCCCGGCGACCGTCGTCCAAATCGCCGCGCATGTGGCATAACTCTCAGGAAACTAAGGTGAATCATACCGGCCTACCGCTCTACCGGCCAGACTTTGGGGTTGCTAGGGGATGAAGTGTGCTTAATGCGCGTTGCCTGATCTTGGTTATAGTGTTTTTAGAGGTCACGACTCATGCGACTCACGTTTCTTGGGGCGGCAGGAATGGTCACTGGATCTCGCCATCTGGTCGAGACCGGGCGGGCCCGCATTTTGCTGGACTGCGGGCTGCATCAGGGCGGGCGTGACGCCCCAGCGCAGAATCACGCCGCATTTGGCTTCGCGCCAGAGTCGCTGGACGCTGTGGTGCTCTCACATGCCCACATTGATCACAGTGGCTTGTTGCCGCGATTGTTGCACGAGGGCTATCGCGGCCCAATTTATGCGACCAAAGCCACGACCGAACTGGCGGCGCTGTTGCTGAAAGATAGCGCGCACCTGCAGCAGGCCGACTATGAGCGCCATCAGCGCCGAGGGCGCCCTGCCAACCCGCCCCTGTACACGCTGCAGGATGTTGAGGACCTGCTGCCGCAGTTTGTGCCGTTGGCGTACGGCGTCTGGCGCCCGGTCGGCCCCGATGCCCGCGTCCGGCTGCATTCTGCGGGGCATATTCTGGGCGCCTCAATAGTCGAATTGGCCTTGGGCGCCGAAGGCGACGCCCGGACGCTTGTTTTCAGTGGTGACCTCGGTCAGCCCGATCGGCCCATCCTTTGTGATGCCGAACGACTGGCGGATGCAGACGTACTGCTACTGGAGTCGACCTATGGCGACCGCTTGCACAAGTCCCAGTCTGCGACCGTTGAGGAACTGATCGCTGTCGTCACACGTACCCTCGAGGGCAAGCACGGTAACGTGATTGTGCCGTCGTTCGCGGTAGGTCGTACGCAGGAGCTTTTATACTGGTTTGAGCGATTGACGTTTGAAGGTCGCTTGCCGCCGTTGGATGTATTTGTCGATTCGCCGCTCGCGACGGAAGTCACGGCGCTCACACAGCGTCACCAAGAACTGTATGACGAAGAAGCGCGCGCGCTGTATCGTGCAGTGCAGCAACGCGGTAGTCGCTGTCATGTGCGGTTTACCCGCTCGGTGAGCGAGTCCATGGCGTTGAACCGCATTGCAGGCGGCGCTGTGATTATTGCCTCGAGCGGGATGTGTGAGGGGGGGCGCATTCGGCACCATTTGCGGCATCATTTGCCCAATCCGCACACGACGGTGGTGTTCACGGGCTTTCAGGCCCAAGGGACGTTGGGGCGTCAACTCATTGAGCGTCCTGAGGCGGTCTACATCGATGGGGGGCGGGTTCCGGTGCGGGCCGAGATTGCGACCTTGGGCGGTTTTTCTGCGCACGCCGACCAAGCAGCGCTGCTCGACTGGCTGCGCGGCTTTCGGCAGTTGCCGTCGGTCTGGCTCGTGCACGGGGAGCCCGCAGCGGCAGCCGGATTGGCGGAGCGGATCCAGAGGGAGTTCGGCCAACCGGTGGCGGGTATTGCTGCGCTGGGGCAAAGCGTTGAATTCTGAGGGTTAGGCTACCTTGCAGGCCTTGAAAACGAGCGCTCGGCGCACCATCCAAGTCTTATTCGGAACTGTTAAAAAAATCCATGGAATATCGCGATTACTACAAGGTACTTGACGTTGCTCGGACCGCCACGCCGGAGGAGATCAAGCGCGCGTATCGAAAGATGGCGCGCAAATACCATCCGGACGTCTCCAAAGAAAAGAACGCCGAGGCGGGCTTCAAGGAAGTGCAGGAAGCCTATGAGGTGCTCAAGGACGCCGAGAAACGCGCCTCCTACGACCAGTTGGGCAGCCAATACGGTCGCGGGCAGCAGTTTCGGCCGCCCCCAGGTTGGCAGCAGCAGGGAGGCTTTCAGGCGGGTGGAGCGGATGCAGAAGCGGGTTTCAGTGACTTCTTTTCTAGCCTGTTTGGCGATAGTGGTGGGGGGTTTGCGCGCGGCGCCCGTGGCCCCGGCCGCCGTCCGCCGCCGCGGGGCGAGGATGTTCGCGCGACCCTTGAACTCACGCTCGAGGAGGCCTACGGCGGCGTCAGTCGCGAAGTGCGACTGCGCGGCGCCGATGGGGCGGAACGCACGTTGCGGGTGACCGTGCCGGCCGGCGTGACCTCCGGTCAGGTGATACGGCTGAGTGGCCAAGGGGCGCCCGGCCCGGCGGGACCAGGTTCCTTGCTGCTGGAAGTGGCGCTTGCGCCCCACCGACATTTTCGGCTCGAGGCGCGCGACGTGCTGCTCGATTTGCCACTGGCGCCGTGGGAGGCCGCACTCGGCGCTACGGTTGCAACGCCGACGTTAGCAGGCTCGGTCGAACTCAAGATTCCGGCGGGCGCTCGGGCTGGCCAAAAAATGCGGTTACGCGGTCGGGGTTTGCCCGGTGACCCGCCTGGCGATCAGTACGTTGTATTGCGCATCGTGACCCCACCGGCGGATACCGACGAGGCGAAGAGTTACTACGAAGAGATGTCGAAGCACTTTGTGTTTGATGCGCGCGCTGAATTCAACTAGCTCTCAGGTCGCCACCACCCCAAAGAGGTGGCCGATCCCGTAAGTTGCGGCGAGTGCGCAGGCTCCGATGGCGAGCAAACGAAGGCCGCCGATCAGTGCGCTGCGGCCTGAGTACAGGCTCACCACCATACCGACCAAGAAGAGGATTGCCAGCGTGCCACTGGCAGCCACTACGGCGGCGCCAGGCATCGGCATGCCGATCAAAAAAGGCACGAGCGGTAGGGCGGCGCCAATACTAAAGGCTACGAATGAGGCCAACGCGGCCCCTATCGGTGAACCCAGATCGTCGGGATTTAGCCCGAGTTCTTCTCGCGCTAGTGCGTCTAACGCACGCTCGGGAAATTTGACAAGTTCCTGCGCCATCGCACGTGCCTGCGTGGGATCCATACCCCGCGCTGTGTAGATTAGGGCGAGTTCCTCCGCCTCTTCATCCGGATACTCTGCGAGTTCCTCGCGCTCCAGACCGATTTGATACTCGAACATTTCGCGTTGGGAGCGCACCGAAACGTACTCTCCGGCCGCCATGGCCAGCGCACCGGCGAGGAGTCCGGCAACACCACTAGTGAGCAGGCCATGGGTGCCCATTCCAGCGCCCGCGACTCCGAGGATGAGGCTCGCGTTGGAAAGCAGGCCATCGTTGATACCGAAAATGGCGGCGCGTAGATTGCCGCCGCTCAGGCCGCGATGGCGGCGGCCGACGTCATCAAGGTGCATTGGCATCGGGTGACCGGCCGGAGCGCTGCCATACACGGACAGACCGCGCAGTTTTAATGCGATCAGCGGGCCTTTGAGTCGGGACGGGCCCAGTCGCGATACCAACGCGGCCACCAAGCGGGCCCGTAGACTCGGTTGGAAGGTCGGTGCGCCATCGGGTAAATAGGTCGCCCAAGACGCAGCTTGTGCCTCAGCAGCTTGTCCAAGCGCGATGAATAAGGCCTGCTTTTTCGGCTCCGTTTCGACCCGGGCTAGGCGCTGATACAACCACGCGGACTGGCGCTCGTGAAACCAGCTTGTACGAGCGGCTGATTGATCTGTGGCGTGTGGCATAGAGAGTCGTTGCGCCAGCCTGCGTCTTAAATGGCGCGCTCGGCTTCGAGCACCATGCGTACGAGGTGGGCGAGTGAAGAGGCTCCCATCTTTTCCATCACGCGTGCACGATGGATTTCCACAGTGCGTTGGCTGACGCTGAGATCAAAGGCAATAACCTTGTTTGCTTTGCCTTTGGTCACAAGGTTGAGAACTTCGCGCTCCCGTGGGGTGAGGTGGCCCATGCGCTTGATAATGGCGTCCCGCTCACCCAGCCCTTCCCTATTTTTTTGGTCCGTCTCGCGCGCTTGGTTGATGCGATCGATTAATTCCTGGTCCCGGAAAGGCTTTTGGATAAAGTCGATGGCGCCGTGTTGCATCGCTTCAACTGCCATGGGGACATCGCCGTGGCCGGTAATGAACACGATCGGAATAATTGCGTGCATCTCATTTAATTTTTGCTGCAGCTCCAGTCCGCTCATGCCAGGCATGCGGATGTCGAGCACCAAACATCCAGCCCGCTCTGCGTCGAAAGCGTCCAAGAATTCCTGGGCGGACGAGAACGTCTCGACCGGGAGGCCGACCGATTTCAGCAGTAGCCGCAGGGAGGTGCGGACTGCATCGTCGTCGTCGACCACAAATATGGTAGAGGGTGTGTCCTTCATCGATCAGACTCCCACGAGTTGGGGCAGAGTAAAGAAGAAAGAAGTACCGCCACCCGGCGTTGGCCGGTATCCCAGTTTACCCCTATGGGCGGTAATGATGGATCGTGATATGGCGAGGCCTAGCCCGGTTCCGGTCTCTTTGGTGGTGAAGAAGGGGTTAAACAGATGCTGGGCGACCGACTCGGGAATGCCTCCGGCGTGATCGATGACCGCAACTTCCACGCCATCACCCAGTGGGCGGGTCGTTACGGTCAGTTCCCGTAGTGCGCCTGGGCATTCGCAGGTGGCGTCGATTGCGTTGCGGATGAGGTTCAGCAGGACCTGTTGTAATTGGATCGGATCCCCCGCTACGCCAGGCGCTCGCGGGTCTAAATCCAAGATCAATCGGATGTCATTCACGCGCGCATCGGGCCCCGCCAAAATGCGTATGTCTTCAATTAGGCGATTGATTTCAAGGCGCTCGGAGTTGGCGGCTCGGGTCTTGACGAAGCCGCGTAGTCGGCGAATGACTTCGCCGGCACGTAATGACTGCGCAACAATTTGTACTAGCGCGTCCCGCAAATCGACCGGATCGGCGCCATCGGGGGAGTCCATCAGTCGAACGGCAGCCTGTGCGTAAGTGGCAATTGCGGTGAGCGGTTGGTTGATCTCGTGGGCGAGGCCGGCCGCCATTTCGCCCATGGTGGACAGGCGCGCGACGTGGGTGAGTCGTTCTTGACCGATGCGCAGCTCGTCTTCGGCTAATTTGCGGTCGGTGATGTCGTGCAGGGTGCCGGTGACGTGGGCGCCCGCAGGATGCGGGTGGACCGTGCCTTGCGAGTGGATATAACGCACCGCGCCATCGTTGCGGTGGATTCGAAATTCAAAATCGAAGCGATCGAAGGTTGTGTAGGCGTGGGCGCAGATTCGATCGAAGTGGGCCGTATCGTCGGGATGCACGAAGCGCTGCCCGAGTTCCTTGATGTGCAGCGGTCCGCTCGCTTTGGGAAGACCGAGCAGGTGGTACATTTCGTCGGACCAGCTAATGACTCCATCGGGATACACATATTCATAGTTGCCAAGTTGCGCGATGCTCTGCGCGTTGCGTAGGAGCGATTCGCTTTGCCTTAACGACTCTTCCGCTGCTTTTCGTGCGCTGATGTCGTGAATGAAGCCGACGAAGCGCGGCGGGTTCGCATCGCCGATTTTGCCAACGGATAAGGCTGCTGGGAAAACGCTGCCATCGCGTCGGCGCGCCGATATTTCCCGACCAACGCCGATGATGCGAGCGTGGCCGGTGTTGAGATACGCATCCACATAGCCCGCGTGCGCCGCCTTGTACGGCGCCGGCATGAGCATCGATATATCTTGCCCGAGCACTTCTTCTTGTGCGTACCCGAACAAGCGCTCGGCAGCATGATTAAAGGTCAGTATATGGCTACTGTGGTCAATGACAATAATTGCATCAACCGCCGCATCGAGTAACGCCTCGAGATCTTGTGTGGCCGTGAGGCGGGGTGGGACGAGTTGATTGGTCATCATGGCTCCCTGGGCCTACATCTTAAGGAGCCATGCTGCTGAATTTCAGTTGTCGTCGCGATCGCTGAAATCGTCGTCGTCATCGTCATCATCGTCGTCGTCGTCGTCGTCCCAGTCGTCGTCCTCGTCTTCTTCCTCGTCCTCTTCATCCCAGTCGTCGTCGTCCGCGTCTCCGACCGAGCCAGTCCAGCCTTCAGGGGCCACCGTAGGATCCAGATCGAGCTCAGCCCAAGTATCTAGGTCGACCTCCTCAACGTCACCATCGACGTGTTGGATTTCCACCATTTCGGCATCTTCGTCGACGGAGAGCACCAGAAAGGACTCCTCTTCGTCGAGATCTCGATACCAGTTGCCCACGACCGGTTCGTACTCTCTACCCACGGTTCGAATCCTCGGAAATAATGTTGCAACGATCGGCGCAGTGCGCGGCGCAGGCGGACTAGGCCGTTTCGCCCGAGTGTAGGGGATCCGCCTGTTTCAGGCAAAGTAGAACTGTTTGATCGACGTGTGCTAGAGACGGTGATGTGGGTGCGCCGGTAGCAAGCCAGCGCTGATCGCGCTGTGTGTGGTGGCTACGACGGCGCTGGCCACGGCGGCGAGCAGAATCAGTAGGCCGAGGAAGCGTCGGGTCCGTGCTCCGGCGAGCCATTGGCTGACGCGCGCCCCCGCCAGCGACAGTCCCAGAACGGCAGGGGTTGTGCCGACGCCAAAGGCCAACATCATGATTGCCGCCTGAGTGGCCGAATCGCGGGTTACGGCGACCAGCAACATCGAGTAAACGAGACCGCAGGGCATCAGCAACCAAAGCAGCCCGAACAGAAAAGGCCGTAGCGGCGCGGGGGCGGCGACAGCCGCCCGTGCCAGTGGCGCGAGCACACGGCGTAGTGTGCCCCAAGCCGGCGATAGCAGTCGGTCTAGCCACAGCAGTCCGGGTACCCCCAGCAATCCGATGCCCACGAGACCCAGTAATAGGGCTGCCACCAGTCGCATAGCGTAGGTGGCGGCAGGGAGCGCTGCGTGCAGGACGGGCCCCGTCAGCAACGTCCCGAGCGCTCCTGCGAGCGCATAAGCCAGAATGCGCCCGAGGTTGAAGGCTAGCCCGGCGCTGAGTGCGCGGCCCTGATGGTTGATCGGGCCTACCCCGAGCGCGAGGGTTAAGGGGCCGCACATAGCCGCACAGTGGGCGGCGCCGCCGAGGCCGGCCACAGTGGCCGTCGCCAAGATGCCCAGAGCAATCATCCGGTCTGCTCGCCGTCGATGGGCGTTTCCAGTGCGGGGGTGTCGTCAGCGACTACCGACCAGCCCGGCGACTCGAGATCGTCGAATTGCCCGTCGCCAACGGCCCAAAAGAAGGCCCAAAGCGCCGCACCCACGAGAACCAGGCCCAACGGAATTAAGAGGAAAATGATGGTCATGCGGGACAGGCCACAGGCAGAGCCGGCGTCGGCGCCGACGATGGCTCCCTGCGGGTGAGGCGTAGTGCGTTCAGGACCACTAAAAGGGAACTCGTTGACATTCCGACAGCGGCCAGCCAAGGGGGGACCCACCCTAGTGCAGCGATTGGCAGCGCGATCAAGTTGTAGGCACTGGCCCAGATCAGGTTTTGGCGGATGACCCGGCTGGCCCGACGAGCGGTCGCGATGGCCAGCGGCAGCGTGGCCAACTCGCCGCGCAGGGCGATCAGGTCAGCACTGGACTGGGCCAGCGCTGAGCCGCTGCCGAGGGCGACGGAAACGGCCGCTGCGCCGAGGATTGGCGCGTCATTAATCCCATCCCCGACTACGAGCACCTGATGTCCACGCACTATCAGGCGTTGGAGCAGCGCCAGTTTTGCGCTCGGCGTGAGGCGCGCATGCCAGTCTTTGATACCGAGGCGCGCGGCCACCGTGGTCACAGCAAGGGGGTGGTCGCCGCTGGCAATGTGTGGTGTGAGGCCTAGGGCTTCTAATTGCCTAACGACGCGTGCCGCTTCGGGCCGTAGCGAGTCACCGATCTGGAACGTCGCACGCCAGCCGTGCTCACCACCCAAGTCGATGGATGCGGTCGGCAGGTCCTTAGGTCGCGGGCCGGCGATGGCCTCCACAAAGGACGTGTGACCAATCCGCAAGCGCTCCGTGCCGATGATGCCCTCAACCCCTGCGCCAGGATGCACGGCGACTGCCGTCGCAGTGGCGGTCGTGAACCCGGCAAACGCAAGCGCTAGGGGGTGCTCAGAACCCTGCTCGAGCGCTCGGCCAATGTTGAGCGCTTCATCAACGGTGCCTACATATGGCACAGCCTTTTCAATCTGTGGTTGGCCCAAAGTGAGTGTGCCGGTCTTGTCAAAGACGACGTGGTCGGCGCGTGCCAGCGCCTCCAATGCATCGGCGCGAGTAACTAAAAGGCCTTGGCGCGCCAGTGCGGCCGTGGCGGCTGTCACTACGGTGGGGGTGGCTAAGGACAGCGCGCACGGGCAGGTGACCACCAGTACAGATAGGGTGGCTTCGAAGGCTCGCGATGGATCTACCCACAGCCAAAGGAGGGCGACGAGCAGCGCGCCGAGTAAAACGCAGGCCACGAAACCACTGGCGGCGCGATCGGCAAGGCGGGCAATCCGGGGTCGCTCACTCTGGGCGCGCTCCAGTAGTCGTACGATGCCGGCAAGTACCGTGGATTGGCCGACGGCTGATAGTGCAATCTCCACCGGTGCTCCCGTGTTGAGTGAGCCGGCGACCGTAAGGGACCCCGGCGCTTTCGGGATGGGTAGCGACTCACCGGTCAGCAAAGACTCGTCCACATCCGTGGACCCTGAAGTCACGCGACCGTCCGCCGGAAAGCACTCACCGACGGGCACGATAATGCGGTCGCCCGCCATCAGCGCAATCACCGGCACGCGCTCGCGCACTCCGTCACGGATACGTAGGGCTGTGGCGGGCACTAATCGTAGCAGGGCGTCCGCCGTGGAGCCTGCGCGATGCCGCGCGCTCATCTCGACGTAGCGACCGAGTAGCAGAAGGAATACGAACATCGTGACCGAATCGAAATAGACTTCCCCCCGATGTAGGAGCGTGTTCCAGCTACTCGCGATGAAGGCAAGAGAGAGGCCAATGACGACAGGGACGTCCATGCCAAGTTGGCGACTGCGCCACGAAGCCAGCGCGCCTGCGAAAAATGGGCGACCTGCGTAAACAAGTACCGGGCCGGTCACGATCAGACAGGTAATACGCAAGTACTCGCGAATAGTCGGATCCATCCCTTGTGAGGCCCCGATATACAAGCCAACGGCAATCATCATGACCTGCATCATCCCAAACCCGGCGACCACGAGTCTCTTCAGCGCGACTCTCCGTTCCCGCGTGGTGATTGCCAGCGTGTCCGCTGCACCCAACACATGCGGTCGGTATCCAAGCGCGGCAATGGCGCGCAGCACTGCCCCGAGACCGACCCGCGATCGATCAAACGCGACCTGCGCGCGACCGGTGGCCGGATTCATGCTTGCCTGAGACACTCCAGGCAGCCGACGCAGTCGTTCGCTGATCAGCCAACTGCAGGCCGAGCAGCGCGTGTCCTCAATGAGCAAATTAACAACTGCGAGTAAGCCTTGCGTCCCGAGTAGTGGTTCACAAACCTCCGTTCGATCATAGGTTGCCCAAATATCCGCCGCAGCCTCCTTGGGCCGCGGCGCTGCCGCTGTTCGAAAACGATAGAAATCGGCGAGCCCCGCATCGGAAATCAATTCCGCAGCGGCCTTGCAGCCCAAGCAGCAAACCGGATGGACAGTGCCCGTGACCTCTGCTGCGAAGGCGACTCGCGCGGAAATCGCTTCGTCACAATGAAAACAACGCCCGGTCCCGGTCACGGCGTACGGCCGATCCCGCCATTGGACTCGGCCGCCACGCCCAGGGGCTGGTGTTGGCTTGGGCCCATAATTCCAGCGCGGTCTTCCTGGACCACTGCGTCGTGATTGCGGTACGCGATAACGACCGTGGATAGGCCAGCAATGACTGTGATCAGAGGGATTGCGACCACAAGCCACATAAAAGGCACTTGGAACCAAGACCGACTTCGCTGCGCTTCTGTATTAATCATGAGCCTACTCACCGTGGAGCAATGAACCTGGATTTTTCTGATACGAGGCGCTTACCGGTGCTGTCGTCAGAAAGTATAAACCGAAAAGCGTGGCCACCATGTACGCTGCCGGCGGGGATCTCTACGCGTACGGCCGTTGTGTAGACTTCGCCGCCGGCGATCTGCCAATGCGGTAGGCCGCCATCAATACGGGCAGCTCGGAGCCCTTCGATCCTCAGGGAAAATCGTCGTGGCTGCATTTCCTTATTCAGGACCCGCAGCAGGTACACGTTCCCGATCTCCTCGTTGTCGTCTTCCTGATAGAGCGCGTTTCGATCGCGTATTACGTCGAGATCGGCGGTTTTTCGGTTCAATAGAGCGACCATGCCGCCGACGAAAATTAAGAAAAGCAGAGCGCCATAAACGTACGTACGGCCGCGTAATAGCCGCGTTTTTTTACCTTCAATAGCGTGCTGCGTCGTGTACTGAATCAGGTTTCTGGGGTACTCCATTCTATCCATGATGGTATTGCACGCATCAATGCACGCGCCGCAGGCAATGCATTCGTACTGCAGACCCTCGCGAATATCGATGCCCGTGGGACAAACCTGCACGCACACGGTGCAATCCACACAATCGCCTAGTCCGCTCGCTGCAGAGGAGGTGCCTTTCCCGCGCGAACCGCGCGGGTCGCCTCTCTTTTCGTCGTAGGTAATGATCAGTGTGTCTGGGTCGAACATCGCGCTTTGAAAACGCGCGTAGGGACACATGTATTTGCAAACTTGCTCCCGCATAAAGCCGGCGTTCGCAAATGTCGCTCCGCCATAAAAGAGAGTCCAGAATAGTGGCCATCCACTGATGCTGAAATGTAAAAAGTTCTGGGTTAGCGTCTGCATGGGTTCGAAGAAGCCGACAAAAGAAAGGCCAGTCCACAACGATAGGACTAACCACAAAAAAAGCGTGGTGGCTTTTTTCAGTATTTTTTCTGGCGTCCACCGGGAGTGTTCCAGTTTGATGCGTTTGGAGCGGCTCCCTTCAATCCAGGTCTCTATCCAGATAAACACTTCGGTCCAGACAGTTTGCGGGCATGCGAATCCACACCACAATCGACCCGCGACGGCGGTTACGAAAAATAAAGATAGCCCTAATAGCACTAGTAGCCACGTCAGAAATATAAAGTCCTGCGGCCATAGCACCAAAGCCCAAATATAAAATTTGCGCGCGGGCATATCGAACAGCACGGCTTGTCTTCCATCCCACCTAAACCAAGGCGCCAAATAAAATAAACCCAGTAATAAGAACACCGCTAGTCGGCGCAGACGGGAGAATGGGCCGCTGACACTACGCGGATGTATTTTCTCGTGTCGGGCGTAGAACGAAACGCTCTCTTCGCGCACGGAGGAGGGCAGTGGGTCTGGCTTGTCAGTCATAGCGGCTCTAGCACTCGCTTAACGAGAGCTTTCCGTGCGTGCCAGATACAACGTCAGCGCGCTACCCGTCGTTGTGAATGCCCAGAAAAAAAAGAAACCCAGCGCATACCCGCTGTCGTGCGTCGTAATGAGATCGGCCCACGAAGAGCCTTGGACAATAGCGATCGGGTCGAACTTCGAAAAAAACACCATTGTTTCTACAGACGCAGCGAGGAACGATGGCCACAGCACGATCGCTGCATCACGCCCACGCCGGCTCCAATCGCGCCGCGAAGGGGACTCGTCGTGGCTTAGTGCATTAGACATCAGCTTAATGCCTTACGGCAGGTGGCGAGAGACTGTAGACGAAGGCTGCGAGTAACCGGACTTTTTGCTCCCCGAGCAATTCTCCCCACGCGGGCATTTGATTGCGCCGGCCATTGCCAATGGATTCTTCGATTGTCGCCAGTGAGCCGCCATAGATCCAGTATCCACTCGTGAGATTGGGTGCGCCCATGATCGGATTGCCTTGACCAGTCGCGCCATGGCACATCGCGCAAGTGGTTGCAAAGGTCTGGGCCCCCGCCGCCGCGGCCGTTATGTCGGGGGCTGGGCGGCCGGACAGCGAGTACACGTAGTTGGCGACTCGGGTCACGCTTTCGGTACCGAGTATGTCTTTCCATGCCGGCATAACGCCCTGTCGCCCTGCGGTGATCGTTGCGAGAATTGCCGCTTCGCTGCGCCCCCACGAGAGATCCGGGCGAGCCAAATTTGGGAAGCCTTTGTTGCCATGCGCATCAGCCCCATGGCAGGCCGTACAGTTGGCGGCAAATAGATTTTCTGCGACGCCTAAGGCCTCCGGATCGGCTGCAAGTTCCGCAATGGATTTACCATCGAATTTTGCCAGTACTCGGGCGGTGGTCAGTCGCCCTTCGGCTTCCTGGCCCTGTAGTTCGTTGGTCGCCGACCAACCAAGCAGTCCTTTGAAGTTACCGAATCCTGGGTAAAGCGCCAGATAGAGGATGGCGAATACAATGGAGGCGTAGAACACCGCCAGCCACCAGCGGGGTAGCGGATTGTTGTATTCCTGCAGATCCCCGTCCCAGATGTGACCGGTGGTTTCTGGTCCGGCGGGCTGGTCGCTTTTCTTGCCGGATGAGGTTGCATACAGCAGCCAGGCGATAAAAATAATATTGGCCGTGACAAACCCGACGATCCAGAGGTTCCAGAAGGTGCTCATTACGGGGCTCCTGAGCTGATGTTGGCGTCCTCTTCGAGGGCCATGCGTGCCGCACGGGCATAGTCCGCCGTGCGGCGTCCGCTGTAACTCCACGCGACGACCGCGAGAAAGGCGATCATAGAAATCAAGGTGGCGATGCCGGCAACGAAGCCGTAGGTGGTGGATGTCATGCTTATTTCACCCAGGTCTTCGAGGCCAAGCCCAGCGATTGCAGGTAATCGATTAGCGCCTCTTGTTCCGTGTGGCCAGTAACGGTATCGCGGGCGCCTGTTATCTCTGCGTCCGTGTAGGGGACGCCGACGATCCGCAGGGCTTTCATCTTTGCGGCGGTGTGGTCTGCGTCGACCGATGTTGTCGCCAGCCACGGGTAGCCAGGCATGTTCGATTCCGGAACAACATCACGGGGGTTGTTGAGATGGGCACGATGCCATTCGTCTGAATAGCGACCGCCGACGCGGGCGAGATCCGGGCCTGTGCGCTTAGAACCGAACTGGAACGGGTGGTCATAGACCGATTCGCCGGCCATAGACGCGTGACCGTAACGCTCTGTTTCGGCGCGCAGAGAGCGGATCATTTGCGAGTGACAGTTGTAGCAGCCTTCACGCAGGTAGATATCCCGACCCTCCAGTTGTAGGGCGGTATAAGGTTTGACGCCTGGCGAGGCCTGGCCTACCTGACCGGTGAAGTACAGCGGGACAATTTCAACCAAGCCACCAATGCTAATCACGATCGCGGTGAGAACGCCCAGCAGGCCGACGTTTTTTTCGATCTTTGCGTGGTTCATGAGTGTGCTTCCAGAGAAGAAATCTGCCAGCCCGTCAAACTGACGGTGCAGGGATTGGTTGCGAGACTGTTGAAATGTTCGGCCCAGTGATCGTCTTCCAGACGTTGTAGGCCATGAGGAACATGCCTCCAAAAACCAGCACCCCGCCAGCGAGGCGTACCGCGTAGTAGGGGTAGGTTTGTTTTAACGCCTCGACGAACGTGTAAGTGAGGGTTCCATCCGCATTCGTCGCGCGCCACATCAGGCCTTGCATGATCCCTGATACCCACATGGAGGCAACGTATAAGACAACGCCGATCGTCATGGTCCAAAAATGGATATCGATGAGACGCTTGCTATACATCTCGGTGCGTCCATATAGCCGAGGGATCAAGCTGTAGAGGGCGCCGATGCTCACCATGGCGACCCAGCCCAAGGCTCCTGAATGCACGTGGCCAATGGTCCAATCGGTGTAATGGGATAGGGCGTTAACGGTCTTGATCGACATCATCGGCCCTTCAAAGGTCGACATGCCGTAAAAAGACAGCGAGACGATTAGGAATTTTAAGATTGGGTCAGTGCGTAACTTATGCCAGGCACCTGACAAGGTCATGATGCCGTTGATCATGCCGCCCCAAGACGGCGCGATCAGGATCAGCGAGAAAGCCGTACCCAACGACTGCGCCCAGTCCGGCAGGCTGGTGTAGATCAAATGATGGGGCCCAGCCCACATGTACACAGAGATCAATGCCCAAAAATGCACGACCGATAGTCGGTAGGAATAGACCGGACGCCCAGCCTGTTTGGGGACGAAGTAATACATAATGCCGAGGAAGCCAGCGGTCAGAAAAAAACCAACAGCGTTATGCCCGTACCACCATTCGACCATCGCGTCGACTACACCGGCGTAAACCGGATAAGACTTCCACATGGATACCGGAATTTCCGCACTATTGACGATGTGTAAGACGGCGACGGTGATGATGAACGCGGCGAAGAACCAGTTTGCAACGTAGATATGTTTGACTTGGCGTTTGGCCAGTGTTCCTAGGAACACGATGGCGTAAGCTACCCAGACGATGGCGATCGCGATGTCGATTGGCCATTCGAGTTCGGCGTACTCTTTGCCCGACGTATAACCAAGCGGCAACGTGATGGCGGCAGCGAGGATGATTGCCTGCCATCCCCAGAACGTGAACGACGCAAGACCGCCGCCAAATAAGCGTGCGTGGCACGTCCGCTGCACAATGTAGTAGGAGGTTGTGAACAACGCGCTGCCGCCAAATGCAAAGATCACAGCATTCGTGTGCAGGGGCCGTAGGCGCCCGTAACTAAGCCATGCGATGTCAAAGTTCAGCGCTGGGAACAGCAGCTGGGCGGCTATGATCACGCCGACTAGCATGCCGACGATGCCCCAGACGATGGTCATTAGGGCAAATTGCCTGACGACGGTGTCGTTGTAAGTGTCTGCGCGTTGCATGTGCGTTCCGGTTCCCTAGGGGGATAGGCAGTTTTTTGGGCACTGGTAGCCTAATCGCGGGTCAGCGGCAGCCCCATACGCAAATAACGCAGTCCGGGACGGGGTTCGGTAACGCGGGAACGGTGTTCAGATGGGTGGAGTGAGAGCGGTTTCGGACACCCCGTGTGGTTCCCGGTATAATTTGCGGGCTTAAATGGTCACCTGCCTACGGTTCATGCGCCAATCCGAGTTCCGCACCCGCGCCCGACGCCTCAAAGAGGCCAAGCGACTCGTCGTCAAGGTCGGTTCGGCGCTACTCGTGGATGGGCGGACCGGCCGATTGAACCGTGCTTGGCTTGAGACGCTCGCGGATGACATTGCAACGGCCACGGGCCGCGGCCAGCAGGTCATCGTGGTGTCGTCGGGCGCGATTGCGCTCGGCCGGCGTCATTTAGGCTTAGAGCCGGGCAAATTGCGGCTTGATGAGAGTCAGGCGGCCGCCGCAGTGGGGCAGATTCGGCTCGCCAGAGCGTGGCAGGAAATCCTGGAGGACCGTGGTTTGGCGGTCGCTCAGGTGCTGCTTACCTTAGAGGACACTGAGGACCGGCGCCGGTATTTGAATGCCCGCGCTACCCTAAATACCTTGCTGAGCCTGCGGGCTGTCCCCGTAATTAACGAAAACGATACCGTCGCGACGGCCGAAATTCGTTATGGCGACAACGACCGTCTCGCGGCTCGCGTTGCTCAGATGGCGAGCGCGGAGTGCCTCGTTTTGCTGTCAGACATTGATGGGCTATACACTGCCGATCCGGCCAAGGATCCTAAGGCCGAGTTCATTGCTGAAGTCTCGGAGATCGATGCCCGTATTGATGCGATGGCCTCGGGGCCGACGTCCGGTATCGGTTCGGGTGGAATGACCACCAAAGTGGCGGCTGCGCGCATTGCGGTTGGCGCTGGCTGTAGTCTGTGTATCGCTAGTGGTCACCGGCAACATCCACTCGCCGCCATCGAGCAGGGTGAACGCTGCAGTTGGTTTCTGCCGTCGGCGACGCCGCTTGCGACGCGCAAGCAATGGATCGCTGGAACTCTCAAACCGCTCGGTCGTCTGACGGTTGACAAGGGTGCAGCCGCTGCATTGGGCCGCGGTAAGAGCCTGCTGCCAGCGGGTGTGTTGGCGGTCGCAGGGACGTTCGGTCGCGGGGATACGGTCAGCGTAGTCTACGAGGGGGCCGAGATCGCCCGTGGCTTGGTCGCTTATCAGTCTACAGAAGCTGAACTGATTGCCGGCCGTCGAAGTTCCGACATCGAGGCGCTACTCGGGTATGTCGGTCGCGACGAAATTATTCATCGCGACGACCTCGTTGTGAACATGCAGAGAGGGCGCGCATGACGACGCGTGATGCGCAGAATCTTGCCCAGATCATGCAGACGATCGGTCGGGAGGCCTTGGCGGCCTCGGTGGTGCTGGCAAACGCTACACGCGCACAGAAGGACTGTGCGCTCAGCGTGGCGGCTGCAGAGTTGCGTGCTCGTGCTGGGGATATTCTTGGCGCAAATGCGCGCGATCTGGCCGCTGCGCATGCACGGGGGCTCAAGGGCGCTCTCATGGATCGGCTCAAGTTAGATCCAGATCGGATTGAAGCGATGGCCCGTGGTGTCGAGGCAATTGTGGCCCTCGAGGACCCTATTGGTACCGTGGTGAGTGAGTGGACCAGACCCAATGGGCTGCGCATCCAGCGTGTTCGTGTGCCGCTGGGCGTCATTGGCATCATCTATGAGAGTCGCCCTAATGTGACCGCTGATGCGGGGGCGCTATGCCTTAAGTCAGGCAATGCGGCCATCCTGCGACCCGGTTCGGAGAGCGTCGAGTCGAGTGCAGCAATTCATGCCTGTCTCGAAGTCGGCCTCGTGGCGGCGCGCTTGCCGGTGGGCTGTATCCAGCGGATCCCAACGACCGACCGCGAGGCGGTCCGGCATTTACTCGCGGAAATGACTGACTATATCGACGTCATTGTGCCGCGCGGCGGTAAGGGTCTTATCGAGCGCGTGCAGCGTGAGGCGCGTGTGCCGGTGATCGGTCACTTAGATGGCAACTGTCACGTTTACGTGGACCGTGATGCCGAGCTCATGATGGCGCGGGATATTGTCTTGAACGCGAAACTAAGGCGCACCGGTATCTGTGGATCTGCGGAAACGTTGCTCGTGGATCGTGCGGCTTTAGTGACGCACTTGCCAACAATTTTACAGGCGTTGCTTGCGGCGGGCTGTGAGGTGCGCGGGGATGTTGAGTGCCAGGCTCTGGACGCCCGTGTGATTCCAGCCACTGAAGATGACTGGTATACGGAGTACTTGGACGCAATTATTGCCGTAAAAGTTGTCGACGGTGTTGATGATGCGGCCGCACATATTGCCAAGTACGGATCAGCACATACCGAATCGATTGTCACAGCGAACGATGCTACGGCCGAGCGGTTCCTGGCCAGAGTCGATAGCGCTATTGTGTTGCATAACGCCTCCACGCAATTTGCGGATGGCGGAGAATTTGGCATGGGCGCTGAGATCGGAATTTCAACCGATCGGTTCCATGCCCGCGGGCCTGTGGGCGTCGAACAGTTAACGTCTTATAAATACGTTGTTCGAGGCAGTGGCCAACTGCGTCCTGGCTGATCCTTTAGGGGTCCAGTCTATAGCCACCTGCGAGGGAGGCTGCGACGCGGCCGTTCTGGCGTAGTGCTTTGGCGGCGGTGAGTGCCCGTAGGCCCCGTGCACACACACACAGATAGCGCCCGCCTTCGGGTAACTGCGCAGGGTCATCCAGCAATCGACCCAGTGGCAGGTGCAGACTGGCACCGGGTAGGGGTGCTGCGGCAACTTCTGCGCTTTCGCGCACATCCACGACCGTCCAGCCTGCGACTGGTAAGCGCAAAGCAAGCTCAATCGTCTCGGGCTCCGGGCTGGGCGCGCAAGGGGCGCAGTGAGCGGGGCAATCCGCGGCGCGTCGCGCGGCTATCCGTCGGCATTCTAGCGTGCGCAAGTCCACGATGATGACGGCGCCGCGCGCTGGGGAATCGATACCGAGGATGACCTTGAGCACCTCGAGTGCCTGCAGACTACCGAGCACGCCTGGCACCGGGCCGAGCACGCCGGCTTCGGCGCAATTGCCGACGGTGCCGTCGCGGGCGCCTTCTGGCCAAAGACAACGCAGGCAGGCGCTGTGCGTATCAATGACCTGCACTTGACCTTCGTATTGATAAACGCTCGCCAATACCGCTGGTTTGGCCAGCGTGACTGCGACGTCGTTGATTACAAAATGGGCCGAGAAGTTGTCCGTGCAATCGACGATGACGTCGTAGCCGGCCGCAATACCCGCCAAATTGGCAAGGGCAGCATGTTCCACATAGGGGCGAACGTCGACTTCCGGGTTCAACGCCCGCAGCCGATCTGCGGCTAGTAATGCCTTCGGTCGACCGACGTCTGTGATTGCGTACAGCGTCTGCCGGTGCAGGTTCGAAGCGTCCAAAGAGTCGCCATCCATGACGCCGAGCGTACCGACGCCTGCGCCGGCCAGATACGACAGCACAGGCACGCCAAGTCCGCCCGCACCGATCACCAGTACGCGGGCGCCGCGGATCCGTGACTGTCCGAGCGGACCGACCTCGGCAAGGATTTGTTGTCTGGAATAGTCGGGTGCCACCAGGCCTTGCGGGTGGCGCGCTAGCGCACTGACCGCAGGATCCTGTGAGTGATCCGCATGATGGTGTCCATGCGCTGCGTGGGAGTCGCTGTCCAAGGCCGCCGATGCACAGCGTTCACAGTTTACCCAGCCGGAATCGCCATCGACGTAGTATTCTTTTTTCCAGATCGGAACGCGGTGTTTGACTTCATCAATGATGTAACGACACGCCGCGAAGGCCTCGCCACGGTGTGGAGTGCTGACGCCTACCCAAACCGCCACCTGACCGAGTTCGAGTAGCCCGATGCGGTGCACACAGCGCGCTTGCGTGACGCCGAAACGATAAGCGGCCTCCTCGATGATGCGCTGTCCCTCTTTGACGGCGAGCGCCTCGAACGCTTCGTACTCGAGTCGCGCGACTTGACGGCCATCGTTATGGTCGCGTACCCAGCCCTCAAAACTGACGTAGCCGCCGCAGCTGCGATCTTCGACACTACCGCGTAGTTGCTCGAGATCGAGGGGTTGGTCTGAAAACGTAAAGGAGTGCACGGTCATCCGCCAGCCACGGGAGGAATGAACACCACCTCAGCGCCATCGACGAGCGCTGTGGACCAGTCTGCGAATTCGCCATCGATCGCCACGCGCAGTTGTGATCGGGCCAGCGTAAAACCGTGCCGCTCACGCAACTCGTCGTACAAACCTGCAGCATCGGTGGACTTCGATTGAACGGTTTCGCGGCTCATGCCCGCCTGTTCGCGTAGCAGCGCGTAGTACTGGATGCGGACGGAGGTCATGCAAAGGCTCCGCGCCGGGCTGACGCGACGGTGGACGCGTACTCCTCGGGCGTGTTGACGTTGGCGAGGGCATCCGGGGCTGCGAGATCAATCAGCCGCACTGGATGGGAAATTAGGAATTTTCTGGGGCAGTTGCGACCGCCGCGTAGGAATGTGTCGAGCAGGTTGCTACTCGCTGGCTCCCAAATTGCACAGAGCGGTTCGGGCAAACCGTCATGGTGGCTCCGGTAGGCCGTCGCGAGCGTTGTGGGGTCGCGTGCGGCAATGAGAGCGGTCAACGTATTCGCATCGAGCAACGGCAGGTCGACCGCAACCACGAGCCATGCATGGTCCGTGCGCGCGCCGAGTGCCGCCAGAATACCGGCGGCGGGGCCAATATCTTGCAGTTGATCCACGATCTGGGCATAGCCTGCGCGCGTGGGGTCATTCTGCTGGTCCGCGCGGACGGAAATGAACACGTCTGCACAAACGCTCTGCAGCAAGTGAACGGCGCGAGCCAACTGAGTTTGGCCGTCGACGACGAGCGCGCCTTTGTCGCGCTGCATACGCTGGCTGTAACCGCCCGATAGGACTAGTCCGGACAGGGGTGCGGGACCTGCCATCACACCCCTCCGAAGTCGCTCTTGCCGCCTCGTTTTTCGACGAGACGTGTGCTCTCGATGACGATCTCGTGAGAGAGCGCCTTGCACATATCATAGACCGTCAGCGCGGCAATGCTCGCACCGGTCAATGCTTCCATTTCCACACCAGTTTTATGATGGACGCCGACTTCGCAGCGGATCACGATTTCGTTGCCGACGGCCTCGATCTGGAGGCTGCATTTTTCCAAGCCCAGTGGATGGCAGAACGGAATCAATTCATGTGTGCGTTTTGCAGCCATCGTTCCGGCAATAATTGCGGTGGCAAATACCGGGCCTTTTTTGGTCGCATAGCCGGCGCCGGCAAGGTGCTGTGCGACGCTTTCGGGCAGGCGTACGCGGGCCTCCGCAACGGCGCTGCGTGCGGTGATGGTTTTGTCACCAACGTCGACCATGGTGGGTCGGCCGTCGCTATCGACGTGGGTCAGCGTTTTCATCATCCCCCGATGTAGTACATCTCGATCTTGCGCTCCGGCGCGGTCGGATGGTCGGTACGCATCTCACTGTAACGATCATTGCGCGCAAGCCAGGTGCCGCGAATGCGCTCCAACATTTCCGCGTCCGATGCGCCGGCGCGCAAGGGGGCCCGCAAGTCGATGCCGTGGCTCGCAAACAGACAGGTATAGAGCACGCCTTCAGAGGACAAGCGAGCGCGTGTGCAGCCACCGCAGAAGGGCTGACTTACTGAGGCGATGAAACCCACTTCACCAGACCCATCAGCGTAGGCGTACCGTTCGGCCACCTCGCCGGGATAGGCCGGTGCGATTTGCCGGAGTTGCCACTTGGCATGGATCTGATCATGCAGCGTACGGGCGCTGACAACGCGCTCGCGGTCCCAATGATTGCGGTTGCCGACGTCCATGTACTCGATCATCCGGACGATCACTGGGGTGCCTCGGAAGCGTTCGACCAGGTCGAGTACCGTATGGTCATTGACGCCGCGTTGGACGACACAATTGACCTTGACAGGGCCGAGCCCGGCAGCAAGCGAGGCGTCTATGCCTGCGAGTACCTCATCGGGCGAGCCAAAGCCTCCCGACATGCGGTGGAACACGTCTGGGTCGAGTGAGTCGAGGCTGACCGTGACGCGGCCCAGACCTTGCGCTTTGAGGTCCGCCGCATGGCGCGGCAGCAGTACTCCGTTGGTGGTGAGAGCGACGTCCTCGATGCCCGGTAATGCGGCCAGATCGCCGATGAGCTCGGGTAACCCGGCCCGGAGCAGCGGTTCCCCGCCCGTGAGGCGCAGTTTGCGTACTCCGAGGCTGACAAATAGGCCGGTCAGACGTGTTATTTCATCAAATGAAAGGCGCTCGGCGGACGAGAGGAATCGGTAACCCTCGCCGAAGGTTTCCTTGGGCATGCAGTAGGCACAACGGAAGTTGCAGCGGTCCATGACCGAAATGCGCAGGTCATGCAGGGCCCGGCCACGCTGGTCTAGCGGCCGTGCCGGGTCTTTCAGGGATACGATTTCGCTCATAGTCACCAAGTGTAGAACGGAACCGGCGACCCGGGGGGCAACGTTGTGCCCGGCGCCAGCTCAACGAAACCCTCGGTATCGACCAGAGAAATGAAGTCCCCTGAGCCTCGGGTCTGGTGCAGGCGGACCGTCGGGCTACCAGATGCGGTGCGCATGACCGGGACGAAGGTTGTCAGCGTGGCATGGCCTGTCCAGCCAGTCTCGAGGACGGCACCGGCTGTACGGGACCCTGCGGCGCCACCCAGTTGCTCAAGCGCCGGCAGAACGTAACGGACCAGGCACACGAGGGTGGACACCGGGTTGCCAGGCAGCGCGAAGACCGATTGTCCTTTGGGCCCGACGCCAAACCATAGGGGCTTGCCGGGGCGCTGCGCTACTTTGTGGAACACCTGTCGAACCCCCAATTGCACCAGAACGCTCGGTACGTGGTCGAATCGGCCTGCGGACACGCCGCCGGAGAGGATGAGCACATCCTGTGATTCGAGCAATTGACCGATTTGCTGGTGCAGCGTTTCGCGTTGATCGCCAATATGCGCATCACGCAGGTTGTGATGCCCGCGTGAACGCAGCAGCGCTGCGATGCCCTGTGCATTCGAGCGGCGGATCTGCCAAGGCTTCAACACGGCATCGGGGCCGACCAGCTCATCGCCGGTGGAGATGATCGCAATGCCGGGTGCGCGCGCGACTTCCACCGTGCGCCGGCCCACGGAGGCCGCAACGGCCAGCTCAGGTCCCCGCAGGCGAGTGCCGCGGGGCAGGGCTATTTCGCCCGCACGGCCGTCGGTAGCCTGATGGTGGACATTGGCGCCGGCGGTGAGGACTTCATTGCCGAGCAGGGCATGACCGTCGGCAAGGCGCAGCAGTTCCACCGGGATCACGCTGTTTGCGCCTGGCGGCAGCATGGCCCCGGTCATGACCTCCAAACAGTGGTCATCAGCGGTTAACGGCGGCGGTTCGCTGCCGGCACCGACAACGCCGTCCACGATGAAGCGCCGGATCCCAGCGACCCAACCCGCATGCCGGATCGCGATGCCATCCATCGCGACCCGGTCAAACGGCGGTAGGTCGCGCTCGGCAACTACCGTTTCGGCCAAGATGCGGCCGGTGGCCGCATCGAGCGCCAAGGTCTCAACGGGGAGCGGCACCAGCGCGGCGCCGATCGCCGTCGAGGCCTCAGCAGGCGTCAGCATGGATGGGTCACTTGTCCTTCTTGGCCGCCTGCGCTTCCTTATAGGCGTGGACCTGCTCATTGAACTCGGCGGCGAGGGCAGTTTCCTGCTCGACCGACTCGTTGTGCTTTTGCAGGCGCTCTTTTTCCTTTGCCTCTTGCGCCTTTTTCTGCTCAGGCGTGAGGGCTGTGCCGGTCGGGGCAGGGGGGGATTCCTCGTCAATGCACTTGCGGTAGGTCCCCATATCGGCCTGAAATTGTTTCACCGACTTCTGGGCTTCAACCATTTCCGATAGGGCCGCAGTAGCGCCGTTCGGGAACGACGAGGGGGGCTTCGGGGCTACGCAACCGGCGTAGACGGCCGGCGCAACGAAGCTAAGCAGCAGTAGGGGCGCAGCAACTCGATGGAAGCGGATCATGGATTCGGTCCTCAAAGGACGGCCGACATGGCCGTAGCACCCCCCCATCTTATAACCTCACGGCCGCAGGGGAACCCCCCTTTATCTCGCCGTGAGGCGGCGCGGCCGGTACCATCCCCTGCTGCCTACCTAGGCCGGAGATTTCTATGGGCTTTTTACTGTCAACGGATTTCACGCCTGGGCTGCCGGTAGAGCTGGCGGTGGGCGTGCGGCGGCTAGTCGCCGCCAACGGCGGCATGATGACCGGGCCCGGCACGAACACGTACTTGCTGGGTTGTGAGCGATTGGTGGTCCTCGATCCAGGCCCTGCCATCGCAGGCCAGGTCGAGGCCATCCTGCAGGCGGTTGGGGCCGCGACCGTCACGGCAATTGTCGTGACGCACACCCACATAGATCACTCCCCGGCGGCGCACGAGTTGGCCAAGCACCTTGCGGTGCCACTGGTCGGACGGTTAGCGCGCTACCCCGAGTTTCAAGACCCCCATTTCGTCCCCACGCGCCATGCCGAGGATGGTGAGCACGTGGACACGGATATCGGCCCGTTGGTGGCCGTTGCAACCCCTGGACATGCCTCGAACCACCTGTGTTGGCATCTGCCACAGCAAGGCTATCTGTGTACCGGCGATCACATTCTCGGTACGGTTTCGCCAGTGATCGTGCACCCCGATGGTGATCTGACTGCGTATCTCGATTCGCTGCGCCGGGTCGCGGCACTAGCGCCGCAGGTGCTGTTGCCCGGCCATGGGCCCGCCCTCCCAGATCCGCAGCCCACTATCGATCGACTGATTGCGCACCGGCTACTGCGTGAGCAGCGCGTCCTCAACGCCTTGGCGAGTGGCGCCTGTTTGCAGGTCGATACGATCCTGCCCAGGGTCTATGCTGACGTTCCGCCGGTGTTGCATGCGGTTGCGCGTCTCACATTGCTGGCACACCTTGTGAAACTGCAGCGTGACGGGCGTGTACGGGCTTGCGCTGACGATGCGTGGGCGATCACGTGACCGGTATCGGTATTGTCTGTCATCGCGCGGGACTCGTGCTGGGCGACCGCCAAGTCTTAGGTCCGCTTGACTTGGTCGTGTCGCCGGGGTCGCGTCTGGTCTTGCTAGGGCCGAACGGCGCTGGCAAAACCCAATTGCTGAAGTTGTTGGGCGGCGAACGTTGGCCTACCCCAACCGAGCTTGGAGACGAACGGCGCGACTATATCGACCCCGCGGGGGAGTTGCTCGATCCGCCGGAAGTGTTGCCGCGCGTGGCCTTTATTGGCGGCGAGCGACAGGATAAATACCATCGCTATGACTGGAACTTCACTGTGCAACGTGTGGTGGCAACGGGCGTACATAACCTCGTGCGCCCTCTCTATCGCTTAAAACCGGCGGAACGCCTGCGGGTGCGCGGGCTGCTGCGTCGTTTTGCGCTCATGCGGCTGGCACGGCGGCAATTTTTAACCCTGTCCTACGGTGAGCGACGCCGTGTCTTGATTGCGCGAGCACTCGCGGGCCGTCCCGGTCTGGTCTTGCTCGACGAGGCGCATAACGGTCTGGATACGGCTACACGCCGGTTGTTTAACCGAGAACTGGTTCGCCTGGAGCGGCGTGGCGTGACCGTGGTATTGGCTGCGCATCGGCTCGATGACGTGCCGCCCATATTCACGCGAGCCGTGGTGCTGGAGGCCGGTCAGATTACCTATGACGGCCCTGTAGTGGAGGCTCCGCAACATTGGTTGGCCTTAGAAGAGCAGGCGGTAGCGACCCCAGTACCAATCCACGATTCGGCACGGGAGCCTTTATTTGCGCTAGAGCAGGTGTATCTCTATCGAGATTATCGTCCGGTGATCGAGCGCCTCTCGTGGACCGTGCAGGCGGGCGAGCACTGGGCGATCGTTGGCGCCAATGGATTAGGAAAATCTAGTTTATTGCAGGCGGTTTATGGTCTGTTGCCATTTGCAGCGCGCGGCCGGGTGTCGCGTCGGGGATATGCGCCTGGCATGCACATCGAACAGTGGCGAAGCCGCGTCGGCTTTGTCTCGCCGGAACTGCAGACCGAATACCTGGATGATCTTTCGGTCGAGGAGTTCGTCGTGAGCGGTGAGCGCTTGAGCTTTGGACTGTTGCATCCGGCCACGAAAGCCGAGCGCCAACGGGCTCGTGATGCGCTGACTATGGTGGGCTTTGCTGGTGATGCCACAGCATCTGTGCGTATTCTGTCCTATGGTCAGCGGCGCCTCGCACTGTTTGCGCGGGCTTTGGTCTTGCAGCCTGAGGCGCTCTTACTGGATGAGCCGCTGACAGGACTGGATGCCCCTTATCGGTTCGCCGTTCGAGCCTTGTTATCGACGCTCGCGCAGTCGGGCGTGCAGTTGCTCATTGCGGCGCATCATTTGACGGATTTAGTGCCTGAGATTGGCCACATACTGCAGTTACGTAAGGGGGGGTGCCGCGTGCGCTTGCGCCCTGCTGTTGCCGGTATCAAGAGCACAGAGAGAACTTGAGGTAATCATGGCTAATAAATTCACGATGGTCGTTGTGGGCGCGCTGGTTGCTGGCATCGCGGCCGGCTCAGCCATTCATGCCTATGTGCCGGACGAGGCGCTGCGCCAGTCCTTGGCGGGCTATTGCCAGATCGGTACGGACCTGTTTTTGCGCCTGATAAAAATGATCATCGCTCCGCTTGTGCTGTCGACTCTTACGGTAGGTATCGCACACATGGGCGACCCGGCGCGCCTGGGCCGTGTCGGTGTGCGGACACTGGCGTGGTTCATCTTGGCTTCACTTATCTCGCTCGCGCTCGGCCTTTTCATGGTGACTTGGATTGCGCCGGGGGTTGGAGCTGGGTTTGCGCTGCCGGTGCAAGGTGCGGGCAGTGCGGTGACCGTTGCGGCGATTACGCTAAAAGATTTCGTCACGCATCTCGTGCCCAAGTCGATCGTCGAGGCGATGGCGGGTAATGAGATCTTGCAGATCGTCGTGTTCTCGCTGTTTCTGGGAACGGCTTTGGCAGCGCTGGGTGAGCGCGTGAGTCGTTTAGTCGGTTTGCTCGATGATTTGGCTCACGCCATGCTCAAAATGACCAGTTACGTCATGCTGTTCGCGCCCGTGGCGGTATTTGCGGCTATTACGGCGGTTGTGGCACAGCATGGTTTCGGCGTCCTAGCGACTTACGGCCGATTTGTCGGTGGCTTCTACCTGTCCTTGTTGGTGCTGTGGACCGTGTTGCTGTTGCTTGGTGCCATGGTATTGGGTCGGCGGGCTTTCAAACTGGTGCCGCTGTTACGAGAGCCGGTGCTGTTGGCGTTTTCTACTGCTAGTTCGGAGGCCGCTTATCCGAAGACTTTAGAACAGTTGTCGCGCTTCGGTGTATCGGATCGGATTGCGAGTTTTGTTTTGCCGCTTGGGTATTCCTTCAACCTTGATGGTTCGATGATGTACTGCACGTTCGCGACGATGTTCATCGCGCAGGCATATGGCATTTCGCTGACGCTGTCGCAGCAGGTGACGATGTTGTTATTGCTAATGGTCACGAGCAAGGGCATGGCGGGCGTGCCGCGGGCCTCACTGGTCGTGATTGCTGCCACGTTGACCCATTTCGGGATCCCTGAGGCGGGGCTCGTGCTGATCCTCGCGGTAGATCAGTTCCTTGATATGGGACGCAGCGCGACCAATGTGATCGGCAATTCGGTGGCGACGGCCGTCGTCGCGGCCTTTGAGGGCGAACTGAAGACGCCAGCGGCAATGCAGCGATCGGACTGAGCCTTTAGTCCAGCGCGATTTCGGTGGTGAAGACGATGCGCGCGGTGCCGCTGATGACGATCTGCGTCGGTTTCCCGTCGGTCACCGATACTTCGATGTCGACGATGCCCGGGCGTTGCATGCTCGTGCCCTGATAGCCTTTCAGGCGTGCTTTGCCGTCCATCACTGGCAGCAGGCCGTGGGTCACGAGATAGGCGCCGAGCATGCCGTGTGCGTTGCCGCTGACTGGGTCTTCGGCAATGCCGAGCACCGGTGAAAACAGACGTGCCTCAAACGTGCCCGGACCGTGGGCGTCCCGAACAAACAAGAGGTAGCCGTCGGCGCCAACGTGTGGGGTGAGGCGCTTCAGTGCCTCCAGATCCGGCTCGATCGCGGCGAGCATTTCGGTCGAGCGCAGCCCCATCATGAGTCGCGTCGTGGCGCGTTTGGTCACGAGAATGGGGCATTTAGGATCGATTGCGGCGGTTTCGATGCCAAAAATATCGAGCAACTGCCCTTTCTGCTCGGCAGATAGCGGCGGTAGGCAGTTCGGTGGCGCGACCGTCACGGCGACGTGCGGATTGTCAGGCGTGCCTGCAACGGTAATGGACTGAATGCCGGCGCGTGATTTTTGACGCAGCGTGCCGGTGGTGCCCAGGCCGGCAGCCAAGCGGGCGACGTGGGCGGCGACGGTCGCATGGCCTACAAAGCCGACTTCGCTCTTGGGCGTAAAGAAACGCAGGATCACGTCGTGGTCGTCACCATCCGCTGGCAATACGAACGCGGAATCCGAGTTGTTCAGTTCCCGCGCGAGGGCCTGCATCTCAGCTTCGTCGAGGACCTCAGCACCGAGCACCACGCCGGCTGGATTACCGGTAAAACGGGTGTCTGTAAAAGCGTCGACCTGATAAACCTTGACCGAGCGTCGGGCCATGGGGCAAAACCTCGCAATGAATAAGCATCTATCCTACCAGTCCCTGCCCGGTGCGGGGTGTGACCTCATGGGGGTGTGCTTGTGACGATGGCTGACGGTTGGGCCGCTGTAGCGGCCTTATTCGCGGGAGGCTCGCTCTTGGAAGCGTGCGGCGCGGCCTTTGGCCTCGTTTACGTGATTCTTGCGGTACGCGAGTCGCGCTGGTGCTGGCTGTACGCTTTCGCCAGTACGGCGCTGTATTTTGGCGTGTTTGCGCAGGCTCGGCTCTATATGCAGGCGGGCTTGCAGCTCTATTTTTTGGCTGTCGCCGCGTACGGATGGGTCGCTTGGAAGGGCGACAAGGGCAACCGGCCGGTCGTGCTGGGTCGGCTAGGTACCAACGTGGCAGCGCTCGCCGGCCTGTGGGTTTTGGCGGAGGGTTCGGCGCGGTTGCTGGCCGTAGAAACCCATTCTGCCGCTCCGCTGCTTGATGCGCTGAGCACTTGGGCCAGTGTGTATGCCACCGGGCTGCAGGCACGCAAATACCGCGAGAACTGGCTCTGGTGGATCGTTATTGACCTGCTGATCGCGGGATTGTGCCTGCGGCAGGGTCTGTACCTGACGACCCTGCTGTATGGGGTGTTCGTTGGTCTGGCGGTGCTCGGGTGGCGCAGTTGGCGGCCTATACAGGCGGCTGCCTGATGTCGGCGGGGCAGGTTGAGGCCGTGCTTGCCCGCTTTGCGGCCGGTCGGCGTGTACTGGAGGACGGTTTTTCCGTGCGCGTAGTACAGGCGGGTCCTGTCAATGCGCTGGTTCGGATCGTGGGCGCACGGGTCGACTGGGCGGTGCGCGTGGCCGGCGCAGGGGATGACGCACTGGTTGTGAGTCGGGTAGGTGAACGGGATGCCCAAACGGCCGCGGCGCGGCTTGGATTTGCGCCCGCCGTGGTGTACGCGGACCCGGCGAATGGGGTGTTGGTATCGACATGGATTGACGCGCCGGTAGCAGCAGCCGGATTGTTCGTGCACCCAGAGGGGCTGGCGCGCGTTGCGCAGCGGGTGCGTGCCCTGCATGCCTCGCCGCCGCCGGTGGGGTTGCGCGTGGTGGATGCGCAGGCTGTTGCGCGCAATTATCTGGGACTCCCGGCAGCCGGCGGCGGGCCGGTACCACGGCATCGCTTGGAAAAAGCGCTGGCGCACGCGCACGCGCGACGCCGGTCCCCGTTGGCGGTGTTCTGCCACAACGATTTGCATCAACAGAACGTGCTGGATGCCGGCCAATTGTGGTTTATCGACTGGGAATACGCCGGTCTTGGTGACCCTTTGTTTGAATTGGCGGGTATTGCCGGTTATCACGATTTGCGCCCGGGCCAAGTGGAGGCGCTCGTATCAGCTTATGGGGGGGTGACCGCGGCCGAACTGGCGCCCTGGCAAGTGCTCTTTGACGTGGTGCATGCGCTCTGGCTGGACGTGGCAGGCGCCTGGGATACCCTGGCGCTGGCCCGCCGTGAGGCCTTGGTGGCACGGCTGTGCTTCTGACCGGGGCTTCACCCGACTGGTCGTTTTCAGCCTAGGCCGTTACCATGCGCGCGCCGGCGCAGATGACCGGTGCGTCTACATGATTGGGGAGAGGGTGGCATGGCTGAGATGGTGGTCACGGATCGTTCGGGTAAAGAGCACCGGGTAACCGGCCGGGTAGGCACCTCCTTGATGGAGAACCTGCGAGACGCGGACTTAGATGTCGCCGCGATTTGTGGCGGGATGTGTTCGTGTGCGACGTGCCACGTGTACATCGATGAGGAGTGGGCGGGCAAGTTGCCGATCGCGCAGGGTGACGAGGTCGAACTGCTGCGCGAGCTGGTCAGTTTTAAGCCAAACTCTCGTCTGTCGTGCCAAGTGCCGTTTACCGAAGCGCTAGATGGCCTCAAGGTCAAGGTTGCGCCGGACGAATAAGCGCGCAGCTGCACTTCGGCACTGCCGCACGGTTGTGAGGCAGTGCCGGCCGATCGCCCAGTTACTTCCGCTGTGTCTGTTGCGCAACGGCCTGAGCCGCAGCCGCAATGGCCGCGGGGTCGCCCAAGAACCGGCGGCCCCGGGACCTTAGATCCGGCGCTAGGTCATAAACGATCGGCACGCCGGTAGGGATGTTGAATTCCAGAATTTCAGCTTCGCTCATCCCATCAAGCATCTTCACCATGGCCCGCAGACTGTTGCCATGGGCAAAAATCAGAACGCTGCGACCTGCCAGCAGCGTCGGTGCGATGCGATCGGTCCATAACGGCACAACGCGTGCGAGCGTATCTTTCAGCGATTCTGTAGCCGGTAAGAGCGCTGGATCCAAATCGCGATAGCGACGGTCGGCGCGCGGGTGACCCGGATCATCGAACGCTAACGCCGGTGGCGGGACGTCGTAGCTGCGCCGCCAAATTTTGACTTGCTCTGCGCCATGTTTGGCGACTGTCTCGGCCTTGTCGAGCCCCTGCAGCGCGCCGTAATGGCGCTCATTGAGTCTCCATGCACGTTCGACGGGGAGCCAAAGCCGATTCATCACATCCAGTGCCAGATTGGCTGTCCGGATCGCGCGAATCAGCACCGAGGTATAGACCTGGTCGAAATCAATGCCTTCAGCCGCCAATAATCGCCCCGCCTCAGCAGCTTCCGCGCGGCCCTGCTCGGTTAGGTCGACATCCACCCAACCGGTAAACAAGTTTTTGAGATTCCACTCGCTCTGCCCATGGCGCACCAGCACCAATGTTCCTACCTTGTCAGCCACTGCATGTCCTCCAATGTTTGCGCGTCCGCAAAGTAGCCGTCGCGCCTGCGGTAGTCAAACCTCGCAGCTTCAAATGCCAGCAAGTCGACGCAGCGACTGCAGTGCGACCGAAAGGGTGGGGAAGTCCATGCTGCCAGCGGCCTGTATGTCGCTAGCAATGCCGCGAAAGTGATCGACGCCGCGCTGGTGTGCACTCAACCAGCCGAGGGTGAGGCGGATTGGATCCTTTTTGCCCTTGCTCGTCAGTGCATTTTCGCTGAGCGCCCGATGTAGCCGGAACAGGTCTTCACGCAGTGACCCGCGCGCCACCGACTGCCAGTGGCTCTGCGTGGTGAGCGCACTAATAGCCGCTCCCAAATTATCGAGGCCGAGCTCTGCAGCCATCGTCAGGTGGATGCGCGCCACGCTCTCCAAGGGGCGCTTAAATTTTGTAGAGAGTTCGACTACGTCGAATGCGCCAGGCAAGAGCTCCAACTGAGCGATGGCATCCGCTAACAGCTCCGGTACACCGGCGCTGCACAGACGTGTGCGAATCGTGTTGATGCGAGTTGCGATGCCGCCACTGAGCAGATCTGGCGTAAGAGCGGCTAAGCCAGTCAGGCTCGGCCGCAGTGCCGCAACATTTGCGTCGACCGCTAGCGAGCGTCGGTGGGCTAAGACCCAATGGGTGGCTAATTCAAGAGCACGGGTAGTGGCGTTGGCCATTTCAATCTGTACCGCGGCAGGGACCCGGTTATCGAGTGCTTCGATCGCAGACCAAATGTCGCGCATGGCCAGCGCCTCTCGAGCGATCGCGTAGGCGCGCACGATTGCACCGACCGTAGCGCCGGTGTCTTCGGCCGCACGCATGGTGAAGACTGGTCCCATGCGGTTGATCACACTGTTGGTCGTGGCGGTGGCGATAATTTCCCGGCGCAGTGGATGGGCGCGCATCAAGTCCTGGTAACTGGCATCGAGCTGCGGTGGGAAATAGCGTTCGAGTTCATTGGAAAGATACGGATCTTCCGGGACATCTGATTCCATGATCTGCTGGTATAGCCAAATCTTGGAGTAACTCAGAAGAATGGCAAGCTCGGGCCTCACCAAGCCGCGACTACGGTGGCTGCGCTCTAATACTGCTGCGTCGCTCGGCAAAAATTCGATGCTACGATTGAGGTCTACGGCCCGCTCTAGCACGGCGATAGCGTGTAAATGCTCGCCCGCGTCATCGGCTGAACGCGCTTCGAGTGCGCTCAAGGCTTGCGCCTGTAGGTAGTTATTTCGCAGCACGAGGCCGGCGACGGAGTCGGTCATCTGCGCGAGCAGCTTGTCGCGCGGTGCTCGCTTCAGCCCACGGCGGTCCGCCGCCAAGCGTAAAAGAATCTTAATATTGACCTCGAGGTCAGAACAGTTCACACCGCCAGAATTATCAATAAAGTCTGTGTTGATGCGGCCGCCGCCAAGCGCGTACTCGACCCTTCCGAGTTGCGAAAAACCTAAATTACCGCCCTCGCCGACGACCCGGCACCGCAAGTCACGTCCATCAATACGAACGGCGTCGTTGGCACGGTCACCGACGTCGGTATGTGTCTCATGCGACGCCTTCACATAGGTGCCGATCCCGCCATTCCACAGTAGGTCGACGTTCAATCGCAATATTGCCCGAATTACGTCATTGGGCGGCGCGCTGGCAGACTCAATACCGAGCAAACGCTGGGCTTCGGCAGACAGAGCAACCGATTTCGCACTGCGCGGGTGTACGCCGCCACCTTTAGAGATTGCTCTCTTGTCGTAATCCGACCAACTAGAGCGGGGCAGTGAAAATAAGCGGGTTCGCTCCCGGAAGGACCGTGTGGGATCGGGCGTGGGATCGATGAAGATGTGTTGGTGGTTGAAAGCCGCCACGAGACGGGCGTGCTTCGAGCGCAGTAACCCGTTGCCAAAAACATCGCCGGACATATCGCCGATGCCAGCCACGGTAAAGAGTTGCGACTGCAAATCAACGCCGAGTTCTCGGAAATGCCGCTTCACACACTCCCACGCGCCACGAGACGTGATGGCGATCCTCTTATGATCGTAGCCGGCCGAGCCACCGGACGCGAATGCATCGCCTAACCAGAAACCGCGCTGTTCGGCTATGGCGTTAGCTACGTCAGAAAAGGAAGCAGTTCCCTTATCCGCGGCAACGACCAAGTAGGTATCGTCCTCGTCTTCGCGCACCGTATCCGGGGGTGGTGCAGTACGGCCTGCAACGATGTTGTCCGTCAGGTCGAGTAGCGAATGGATGAATGTTTGGTAACAGGCCACCACTTCGCGTGCCTGCGCATCCCGCGATGTCGGGAGACGACGACAGACGAAGCCCCCTTTTGCGCCGACTGGGACGATGACCGTATTTTTGACGTTCTGCGCCTTCATAAGGCCGAGAATCTCAGTGCGAAAATCTTCATACCGATCGGACCACCGGATCCCGCCCCGGGCTACCCGTCCCTTACGCAGGTGTAGGCCCTCCATGCGCACCGAGTGCGTCCAGATTTCGTATAGCGGATGTGGCTGGGGAACCCCCACCACCCGAGCAGGTGCGATCTTTACCGACAGATAGGGCTTGGGATTTCCGTCGGCGGCGCGCTGAAAGTAGTTGGTGCGTAGCGTTGCATCGATCGCGGCGCGGAATGTGCGCAAAATGCGGTCTTCGTCGAGACGCTGCACCGTGGCTAATGCGCCGTCGAGTTCCCGACCTAAGCGGGTGGTGGCGGCACGTCGGACTTGTGCAGTCAATGTCGGATCGAAACGAGTTAAGAACAGACGCGCGAGTCGACTTGCGGTTTTGGCGTTTTGTAACAGAACCGTCTCGACATAGCTCTGGCTAAACGGAATGCCGGTTTGCAGAAGCCAACGACAGTAGGCGCGTAAAATACCCACCTCGCGCCAATGCAAGCTCGCTGCAATTACTAGTCGATTGAACCCGTCATTTTCGGTTGACTCGTTCCAAACGGCTTCTACCGCAGCCACGATTCGCGGCCCGTCCTCGGTCACGTCGATGGGCGTATTGAGGCGTGACTCCAAATCCAGGTCTTTGACTTGCAGCTGATCGCCGCGCGCACGGGAGATCGTATAGGGCCGCTCGCTGAGTAATCGCAGGCCCAAGTTTTCGAAAGTCGGTAGCAGATCGGAGATGGCCTGTGGCTCGCCGGCGCAATAGAGACGTAAGTTCACCCGATTGGCTGGTGCCTCTGAGCGTCGGTATAGGCGCAGTGTGGGGGCGGCGCCTACTAGTGCTTCTAGGCGTCCGATGTCTGCTGCCGCGTCGATTGCGCTCGTGTCCTCTCGATAGGCCGCGGGTAGCCCGCGCGCGTATTCGGCCACTAGACTCAGCGCCTTCACGTCGGTGTTGCGGGCAGTGAGTGCTTCGCGTAGCGCGTCGTCCCAAGTCAACACCGCGGCGCGGATGCGCGCTTCGAGTGTGGCCGCATCTCCGCCACGGGCGGGACGCGCTGTTCGAATGTTCAATTGGAGTCGGGCCAGGGTCGACTCAGACAGTTGCACGGTCGATTCGACGGCGTCCCCGTCCAATACTTCCATGGCGATCGATTCGATACGACGCCGAACTTCGGTGCTGTAGTGATCTCTGGGCACATAGATCAGGCAGGACCAATAACGATGAAAGGTGTCCCGACGCAGAAAGGCACGCACGATCTGTCGATCGTAGAGATTGACGATGCCCTGAATCGTTACTTTTAGATCTTCAGCTGAAGCTTGAAATAATTCGTCGCGAGGAAAACTGTCGATTGCATGGACCAGCGCTTTGGCATCGTGACTAGATGGCGGCAGTCCGAAATAATTAATTACTGCAGCAATTTTCTGCCGTAGTAGAGGGATTTCCCGGGGTGGTGTGCTGTAAGTGCCGGCGGTCCAGAGACCTAAAAAGCGATGCTCTCCAGTGACACGATGGCGCGCATCATAGGTCTTCAAACTCACATAATCGAGGCGGGTGGCGCGATGCACCGTGGCCAACGTATTGGTTTTTGTGATCGTGATTGGTTGCATGTCACGGGCACGTTCACGCGCCACGGAAGTTAATTTGCGCTCGCTCGTTTTCCTGCTCTGTCGGCTACTGCGCAAAATCCCTAGTCCGGAGGCCATGTCTGCTACGAGGCGATCCGTTCTTGCACCGCGTTCTAGCCGGTAATAGCGAGCGCCCAAAAAAGTAAAATGGTTGTCTGCCATCCATTCAAGAAGCGCCGCTATCTCGGCACGGTCGGCCGAGGGTACCGGCAGCGGTGCCCCTTCCGTTGACGCGGCAAGTGCCAGTGCTCGCTGTCGCATGGCAGGCCAATCAGCCACAGCGACTTGAACGTCCTCCAGCGCACCGTGGATGCGGGTTTCCAGATCCGCTAGACGGGCTGGGTCCTCGATTCTGTCCATTTCTAGCCATTGCCAGGACTCCATGCGCACAGACTTGGTGCCCGGTTCTCCGAGTGCGAGCAATCGACTGCGGCTGCGAGACACCGCAAGTACAGGATGAACAATCAGGCGCACGGCAAGACCGGATTGGTTTACTGCCATGCAGACCGAGTCCACGAGAAAGGGCATGTCGTCGCAGACGATCATGGCCACGGTGTGGGGGGTACGGACCCCATCGACGGTCGGGTCCGGGTTGAATACCCGTACCAACGGCTGTCGACCTCGGCGCACCAAGCCGTAGGCGAGGTGGCTCAAGGCCATCGCGGCCAAGGTAGCCAGATCGAGGGCTGCTAGATCGTTATCGGGCGTGCCCTTGAAATAGGCCCGAATGAAATCCGCAACCAGTTTGCGGGCGCTCTTGGGTGCGCCGGCACTGGCAAGGCGTGCGACGTCGTCTACGATTTTGAGGCGAAGGGCGGGGATTGGGCCGAGCATGGCGTCTCCTGATATCGGACGGCCGCAAGCCGGCCCGAACGTTGGGCGATGTCGTTATTCGATTGGATAATGAGGGCAAGCCGAGTTTGCAAACGGCGTCGAACACCGGATTGCGCGTCGTGCAAGGGCGGCAGCGAAGGGCGCGGGAATCACGATGTCGCCTATTGTAGTACACACTGGGCGGCCGCACCGATTACATGCGATGTGGCAACCCCAGATAGTCACGGGACTGCATCTCGGTCAGGCGGCTGATAGTACGCCGGAACTCAAAGGAGAGGCGCTCACCGGTATAGAGTTGCTCGATGGGGACGGCGGTCGACATCAGCAGTTTGACAGCGCGTTCATAGAATTCGTCCACGAGAGCAATGAACCGTCTCGCGGCGTTGTCGTCGGCAGACATCGCGGGGACGTTTGAAATCATCACTGTATGAAACTGTCGTGCAATGGCGATGTAGTCGTCCGTGCCGCGCGGCCCTTGGCAAAGCGCATCAAAGTCGAACCAAACGGCCCCCAGGTGGTGACGCCGTACTGCAATCACGCGGCCCTCGATCTGGATTTCGCCACCGAGGTCACCGTCGCTCATGGCGAGATCTTCAAATCGCGCACTTAAACGGCTATCGGCGTCTGGATCGGCGTGGGAATACATCGGCGCCCGTTCTAGACACCGCAGACGGTAATCAATACCGGCGTCCACCTCGACGACTTCAGTGACGCGCTCCAGTAACGTAATCGTCGGCAGGAAACGGTCGCGCTGTAGTCCATCCTTGTAGAGGCCACTCGGTGGCACATTGGAGGTGAAGACTAGGGTCACGCCCGCGTCGACCAGCCCTTGGAACAAACCACCCAAGATCATCGCGTCGGCGATGTCGTTGACATAGAGTTCATCGAAGCTGAGCAGATCAATTTCGCCAGCAATTTCACGCGCTACGGCTGCCAGCGGGTCGCTGTGCGCAGACTGTCGTAAGGCCTGCAAGCGGCTGTGTACATCCTGCATAAAGCGATGGAAATGCGAGCGGCGCGCGCGCACGCCGACTGCTGCGACGAACAAGTCGACCAACATGGTCTTCCCGCGTCCGACGCTGCCCCAAAGATAGACGCCGCGCACGGCTTGACGCTGGGGTTTGCCCAACAGACGAGCGACGAGCCCTGATGGTGCTCGGGTACGGCGCTTGGCCTCCAGCGCGCAGGCTAGCGCATCCAGTCGCTCGGCCGCCCGCTGCTGCGCCGTGTCCGGGATAAATCCGTGCCCCTCTAGGAGGGTCCGATAGCGCTCCGTCACGGTCACTGTAGTGTACTCGCCGGCCTGCCATCGTGGCGTCGAGCGCGACCGGTCGGGCGGCGTCGCAAATAGGGGAGCGAGGTCAACATCCTATGAGATTTTAGAGGGTCCGGTGGCCGCATTGGAGAGGTTTTAACGCGAAACCACCCCAGGCAAAACGCATAACATTTCGTACAGCAGATTAGCAGCCAATAGCGCCGTATTGCCGGTCATGTCGTACGGCGGGCTAACCTCTACGAGGTCTCCACCCACGATCTCTAGGCCCTTCAGACTACGGATGATTTCGAGGGACTGTGGCACGGTCAGGCCTGCGATCTCGACCGTGCCAGTTCCGGGCGCGTACGCCGGATCGATCCCATCGATGTCGAAACTGATGTAAACGGGCCCCCCCGCTACTTGTGCGCGCACTTCTTCCATCAGCGGCATCAGAGAGCGATGCCAGCAGTCCTCGGCCTGTACCACGCGAAATCCCTGTTGCCGAGGCCAGTCGAAGTCATCGGCGGCATAGCCAGTCCCGCGCAGGCCGATTTGTACGACGCGCTTGCAGTCCAGCAAGCCCTCTTCGACCGCGCGCCGAAATGGCGTTCCGTGAGCAATGCGCTCACCAAACATGGTGTCGTTCACATCGGCATGGGCGTCTACATGCACCATGCCGACGGGGCCGTGTTTGCGGTGCAATGCGCGCAGGATGGGTAGTGCGATCGTATGATCGCCGCCCATGGAGAGGGGGATGGTGCCGGCTGCCAGAATGCGGTCGTAGTGCGCTTCGATAATCGCAACACTCTTCTCAAGGTTGAAAGTGTTGATCGCCACATCGCCAATATCCGCGATACGCAGACTGTCAAAGGGCGCTGCGCGTGTGGCCATGTTGTACGGCCGTAGCATGCGCGACTCGTCCCGAATCTGCCGTGGTGCTAGGCGTGCGCCGGGCCGATTGGAGGTGCCGATATCCAGCGGCACACCAATGAAGCCGACGTCGAGGTCGTCTTCGAGTGTGCAGGCGGGCAGTCGCATAAAAGTGGCCGGACCGCCAAAGCGAGGCATTTCGTTGCCAGATAGCGGCTGGAATAGTGTCTTCTTCATGTCGTACTCACGGGGGGGCGGTAGCTTCTAGACTCGGGCGTTGTTGGATTATCGACCACCAGGCGGTGAGTTGAGGATCGTCCAAGCCGATTTCGAGGTCGGGCAGGCGGAAGTGAAGGTAGCCGATCGCCACGGCTGTCGCGATGCGGGCGAGATCAAACGGAGCGTTCGGTGCCGCAGTGATCTCAGCGGCGAGTGTCGCCACACCGCGCGCAATGGCAGCAGTAGCGCGCGCAACGACATCCGCGGACTGTAGGGCGACAGGACGGCGTCGCTCTAAGACAATAGTGACCCCGGCATCCATAATGCCGTCGGCGAGGGCCTGCGTCCGCAAGGCGTCCCAACGGGCAGGTCCCGATCGCGGTAGCAAGGGCGCGCCCTCACCCATTGCATCCAAGTATTCGCAGATGACCGGGCTGTCGTACAGCGCCGAGCCATCGTCTCGGATGAGGGCTGGCACCTTGCCGAGGGGGTTTTTCGCCGCAACGAACGATGGATCCGGCCAAGGCATGGCATCGATCAACGCAATCAAGCCGTCTAGCCCTTTTTCGATGGCGACGACACGGACTTTGCGAGCATAGGGCGACGTGGTCGAGTAGTACAGTTGCATGGCGTTCACTTTCGCACGGGAAACCAGATCATGCACAGATCATAGCGATAACGTCTACGTAGTGGCGTAGATCCTGATTACTTTATGGGCGATGTGGGACGATGTCCGCCCGAGAGACTTTGGTGTAGTGGCTGCCTATGGACGTCCTGCTTGAATCTGAACCGTTGCCTGGCATGGCGCAGTTGGTCTTAAACCGTCCGCACATCCGCAATGCGCTGGATCCTGAACTGATAGCGCGGCTACGTGATCGTCTGGCGTACCACGCTGCACGGGCGCAAACCCGGGTAGTGGTTTTGCGGGCGACGGGAGCGGCTTTTTGTGCCGGTGTGGAGCTGCGCACCATGCGTGAGCAGGGCCAGTCACCGCTAGCAGACAACGAGGCAGATGCGCGTGCATTGGCGGCATTGTTCGCTGAATTGCGCGGTCTGCCAAAGCCGACCGTGGTGGCAGTGCAGGGGCCGACGTTGGGCGCGGGCGTTGGTCTTGTTGCTGCCTGTGACGTGGCAATCGGAGCCGAGGAAGCGAAATTCTGTCTGCCGGAGGTGCGTTTAGGCATCGTGCCGGCGCTGGCAGCCCCGTACCTTATTGAGGCGATTGGATTACGACAGGTGCGCCGGTATGCCCTGTCCGGTGAAATGATGAGCGCCGTACGCGCACAGGAGCTTGGGTTGCTGCATGAGGTGGTGCCAACGCTCGCGTTAGGGGGTGAGGCGCTCCGATTGGCGTCGGACCTGTTGCAAGGCGGGCCTCAGGCGCTTGCCGAGTGCAAGGACCTATTCACGAGGACTGGGCTATTGAGCGCAGGCGAGCAGCGCGATGTAGCCCTTGCCAGCGTGCTGGCGCGTTTGCGCGCCAGTGCGGAGGCGCAGGGCGGTCTCGCCGCGATGATTGCGCGGCGGCCACCGCCTTGGGCGCCATGACGGCGCTTGTCTATTTATAGATTGGTGTAGTTTGGCCCTGAGCCGCCTTCGGGTGTTGTCCAGGTAATTTGTGCGTACGGATCCTTGATGTCGCACGCTTTGCAATGGACGCAGTTGGAGGCGTTAATTTGCAGTTTTCGACCGCCCGCGCCGTCATCTACCATCTCGTAGACACCTGCCGGGCAGAAGTTTTCGCACGGGTTGCCGAACTCTTTCGCACACTGATCCGCACAGATGGCGGTATCGCGCACTTTGAGGTGTGCCGGCTGCGCATCGTCATGTGTTGTCGCGGCAAAATACACAGCCGCAGTACGGTCTCTGGGCTTTAGCGCAAGATCACCCGCCCACTTTCGGTCTGGGGATGTGTATGCGTCGAGGTGACGCAACTGCGTGTGGTCCGCCTTGTTCTTGAAGGTCCACGGGGTGCGGCCACCGGTTACCGTTTCGAGTGCGCCATTGGCAAGGCCGACCCAAAGTCCTTTCTTAAAGGCCGGTTTGAAATTGCGAACTTTGCGCAGTTCCTGTCCCGCTGCGGAGGCGCGCAAGCGGGCGTCGTAACCTGCGGTACCGCCGGTCTCCAGCAGATGCTCAGCAGCCAGCATGCCGGAGCGAATGGCTTGATGGACGCCCTTTACTTTGGGTAGGTTTACGAGACCGGCTGCGCAGCCGACCAGCAGTGCGCCGGGCATTTCGGTCTTTGGTAGTGACTGGAATCCGCCGGCCGCAATCGTTCGCGCGCCGTAGGTGAGGATTTCGCCGCCCTCGAGTAGGGGCCGTACCGATGGATGATTCTTGAACTGCTGAAAGGCTTCAAATGGTTTAAAGCGTGGGTCCTTATAGTCCAGCCCGACCACGTAACCGACGTACACGCGGTTGTTATTGAGGTGGTACAGGAAGCTGCCGGCGTAGGTGTTGGCATCCACCGGGAAGCCTACGGTATGCGAGATCAAGCCGGGCTCGACACGGCCCTCGGGTAACTGCCAGAGCTCCTTGAAGCCGAGACCGTAGGTTTGCGGCGAGCAATGGGCATCTAGGCCAAATTTCGCAATCAACTGTTTGGTGACGCTGCCGCGTGCGCCCTCGGCGAAAATCGTGGTTTTGGCACGAATTTCGGGGCCTGGAGCAAAGTTTGGACCCGCCTCGCCGTTCTTATCGATGCCCATGTCGCCGATCTGTATGCCACAGACCGCGCCGTCATCGTTAAACAACGCTTGCGAGGCTGCGAAGCCGGCGAAAACGTCTACGCCCAGCGCCTCGGCTTGCGTTGCCATATAGGGCGTCAATTGCCCGAGAGAGAGAATGAAGTTGCCGTGATTGTGCATCTGCGGCGGTGTCGGCATCCAGAGGGCCCGATTTTTTGTCAGCAGTCGGAATTCATCGCGCGTCGCTTCGACGCAGATCTCGGGCTTATTGTCCCGCCATGACGGCAGTAAGGCATCGAGTGGGCCGGGTTCCAGAACGAGGCCTGAGAGGGAGTGAGCCCCAATAGCGGCGCCCTTTTCCAGAACGCAGACGTTCAGGTCACTATTTAATTGCTTGAGCCGTATAGCCGTCGACAGGCCTGCTGGGCCGCCGCCGACGATGACGACGTCATACTCCATCTGGTCGCGTTCAATCTCTGCGCTCATGTGCGTTCTCTCAATGGTCGGAGGTGTAGAGCAAAATCAGCGGAAGTCGGCGCCATGGAGCGCCTCAATCCCCTCGATCCCTGATTTTATCTTCGAAAGGTCGCCGGCGACGACTACGGTGATGCGCATTGGGTCAATTTCCCTGGCCGCCTGATGCACGCCCTCTGGGGTGACCCTCTGTAGGCGCTGCAGGTAGTTAGTCAGCCATTCCGTACCGAGTTCGTGCCGATCGACAAATTGGACCTGTCCGATGAGGCCTTCCCGGCTGGAGGCGCCCATCAAGAAATGGCCGGCTCGATAATTTTGCACCCGCTGCAGTTCGTCGTCATCCGGGGCTGTAGTGGATAGTCGCACGATTTCTTTGAAGATTTCCTGGATCGCTGCGGCCGTATCCGGGGTATTCACATCGGCAAAGAGCACCCAAAGAGCGGCATCCTGCAAGGGCTCGATCTGCGTTTGGACCCCATAGGTCCATCCTTTTTCCTCGCGCAGATTTTCGTCCAACCGCGACAGCAGGCCGGCGCCACCGAGTAGCGCGTTGGCCAGTGATAGGTCGGTAAAGCCCGGCGTTTTGAGTGCCCGAACCGGGAGCCCCATCAAAATGGTCGATTGTTTAGCGCCAGGGCGGTCGATCAACTGCACGGTGCGGGAAGTCAGGGGAACGGAATGATCGATGCGAGCGGGTTCCCCTGCCGACCAGTCATCGAAAGCGGTGTGCAAGGCGGTTTCAATAGCCGACGCGTCGTACCGGCCCGCGACATAGATGCGGGTACGCTTCGCCGCTAGTTCTTGGTCCACAAAGGTTCGAATATCGGTGATGGAGATCGCATCGACATCTGCATCCTGAATCCGTCGCCCTCGCGGACCGTCGCCATAGAAAAGGTGGGCGAAAGCCTCGGAGGCCATGCTTTGCTGTTGGGAGCGCGCGATCGCCAGAGCGCGCTTCAGATCCGCCTTCAGTCGATCCAACTCGGAGGCGGGCAATGTCGGCCGGCGCAACACGTCTGCCAGTAAGGCGATCGCTGCTGGCCCGTGCTCTGCAAGCACGTCGATCGAAACCGTCAATGTATCGAGACCAGCGCTGATACCGACGGCGCCGCCCAAGTCTGCAGCATGACGAAAAAGTGTGGCGGCCTCGCCACCACGGACGCCTTGTTTCATCAAGTCAGCGGCGAGGCGGGAAAGGCCCGGATGCGCTCCATCTGCTAGTGCGCCTGTACCCACCGTGAGCACGATGGTCGTCTTTGGGACATGGCCAAAAGGCACCAAGGTCGCAATGAGTCCATTCTCCAGTCGTACGTCGGCACGCGCCGGGAGAGACACGATCGGTGCAGGGCCGGGCTTCGGCACACCGATGCTGTACGCTGGGGCGCTTAGTATCAAAGCCGTGCAAAGAGTCCCCGAGGTTGCGGCGAGGGCGAACCGAGTGAAGAATCGTTTCATGGTGTTGCACTCGCTGCGCCTGCCCGTAAATGCACTACGGTGCGATTGGTCGGCACGAGGTACTTGCGAGCGACCGTTTGGATCTGCTTGGGGGTAATCTTGCCGAGGCGCGATTCGATTCGATTGACGGCCGTCGGATCGTTATCAAATAGCGCCGAACTCGCCAGAATTTCGACCAAACCGAAGCGGTCTGGACTGCCCGCGACGTCGTACAAGGCTGAGCGTACTTTCGTACGTGCGGTGGCCAGTTCTGCGGCGCTGACCGGCGAGTGCCGCAGGCTTGCGATGACTGATTCCACCTCAGTGAGAACGCGCGCCTCATCGAGACCACTGTCGTGCACTAAGGAAGCGGACCACAGCATCGGACCCTCGTAATCATAAGCTGTGCCCAAAAGGTTGACTCCACCTTCGATGCTATCGGCGTAACCACGTTCTGTGACTAGGCGTTGCCAGAGGCGACTTTCCTCACCCTGTAGCAAAATTACATCGAGTAGCAGGAACGCATACCAGTCCGCCGTATTGCGCGGCGGCAGGTGATATCCGAACGCGAGCGCGGGCCGTGGCGCGAGAGGGTCTGTACGGGTGGTTTCTTGCGGTGCCGTTTGTTTTGGCTCCGACAGATCCGGGCGTGGCGGTGCCGGTCGTGCTGGCAAGCTGGCAAATTGCGCCGCAACTTGCGCGCGAATTTTTTGTGGATCGAAGTCCCCGGCGATGACGAGAACCGCATTGGAGGGTATGTAGTAAGACGTGTAGAAGGCTGCGATATCGGCGCCTGTGGCGGCTTCTATCTCTTCAAGTTCGCCGTAGAAATTATGTGCATTGAACCAGTTCTTGTTAGCGGCTTGGGGCAGGTCAAGCCAAGGGAATCCGCCGTAGGGTCGGTTCAGGACATTGACCCGGACTTCATTTTTTACTACGTCTTTTTGGTTCTGAATACTGGCTTCGCTGATGGCCAGACCCCGCATTCGGTCCGCCTCTACATACAAAGTCGCTTCTAAAACGTTATTTGGCACGACTTCGAAATAATTCGTGTAGTCGAACCGTGTTGAGCCGTTGCCCAAGCCGCCATTACCGGCTATCACGCGATCCGCTTCACCTTTTTTCAGATTCGGCGTCTCCTGAAACATCAGATGTTCAAACAAGTGCGCAAAACCGGTGCGATTGCGCGGCTCAATACGAAAGCCGATGTGGTAATAAGTGCCGATCGTTACCGTCGGGATGGACGAGTCCGGCGCCAGCACGACTCGCAGACCATTATCGAGGGTGTAATAGTCTATTGGGATGCTCAGTTGCTGCAGGTTCGTAGCCTGTTCGGCTGCAAAGCCGCTGAGGCCCATGGCGCCTAGTAGCAGAGCACTCAAGATTGGCAAGAATCTCAACATAGACAGGCGCTCGGAACTAAAACCCGATTATGGCGCGGGGGCCTTGTGATCGGCTACAGGCAGGCGGTGCTGAAGCGACGTTAAAGTACTCACAGGCGACGTACGCAGCAGACGCAGCGTCGCCTGTGTGTGGAGCTAGATGCGCAGGCCGCCATCAATCTGAATCGTCCGACCGGTGAAAAAGTCATTTTCCACGATGAACAGCGCTGTCTGGGCGATCTCTTCTGGCAAGCCGAGACGCTTTAGCGGTACCGGAGCGGTGACCTTGGCGAGTGTCTCTGGCGGCATGCCGGAAAGGATTTCCGTTGCGCAGTACCCAGGAGCGATCGCACCGGTCCGAATCCCGTAGCGAGCCAGTTCTTTCGACCAGGTTATCGCCATGGCTGCAACGCCCGCTTTCGTCGCCACGTAGTTGGTCTGGCCGAGGTTGCCGTCCTTGGAGATGGACGACATATTGATGATAACCCCACCGTTTCCGAACCGGATCATGTGCTCAGCAGCCTCACGGCCACACAAGAACACTCCCGTCAGGTTGACGCTGATGACCGAACTCCACTGGTCGAGGCTCATCTTTCCGACGATCACGCCATCCTTGACCTTGACCAAGAGGCCATCTTTGATGATGCCCGCGTTGTTTATCATTACGTCTAGCGAGCCAAAGTCTGTGGCGATGGCATTCAGCGTGGCAATGACCTCGTCTTCTTTGGTTACGTTGCAAGCATAACTGCGCGATTCCACCCCAGCCGCGGCGCACAAAGCAGCGGTTTGGGTCATGTCATCGGCGGATAGGTCGATGAGCGCCAGACGCGCACCTTTCTGGGCAAATGTCACAGCGAGAGCTTTGCCAATGCCGCGAGCTGCTCCGGTAATGGCAACCGTCTTTCCCTTGAGTTCCATCTTCTTCTTTCCTAAGCCCTATTGGGACTGTTGTAGAGATTAAAAATTAGTGAATCGCCGCCTCGTCAACGCTATGAAGGAAGCGGATGAGGCCTTTCATATAAGTGTCCTGATCGTCATACAGCGCCATATGACTGCCCTTGTCGCAGTACAGGTATTGGCCTTTGGGGAATTGCTTTGACATCCATTCCATATGACTTGGGTCCATCGTATCGTGCCGCGCCCCGATCACTAAGGTTGGTACGTTGATCAGGTGCAGATCCGCGCTGCGATCCCAGTGCTCAAGAGAGCCGCGTGCCCCGAGTTCGCTGGGGCCCTGCATTGGCACATAGACTTCTTTGTTTAGTCGGCCAAACGAACGTAGCACGGGTTCTGGCCATTGCGCCGGTGGGGCGCGCAGTATGTGTTGGGTATAGAAATTTTCAAAGAGTAGGGTCTCGTAGCGCGGATTGTTGAATTCGCCCCGTTTGTCGAGCGTGCGAATTTCCGCGAGTACTTTCTGATCCATCTGTGGCATCAGCACCGTTTGGGCATAAGCGTTGTATGCCGGGATGCTCGACATCATGTTGGAGACGATCAGACCCTTTAAATGGTTCTGATGCTGCAAGGCGTATTCAATTGCGAGTAACCCACCCCAAGACTGACCGTAGAGGTAGAAGTTGTTTTGATCGAGACCTAGGGCAACTCGGACCTGCTCGACCTCATCAATGAAACGATTGAGATTCCACAGCGTTGGATCATGTGGCTGATCGCTGTAAGCAGAGCCTAACTGATCGTAGTAGTAATACTCCACATTGGCTGCTGGTAGAAAGCTGTCAAAAGCTTCGTACGCTTCGTGCGACATGCCCGGTCCGCCATGCAGGATGAGCACCTTGATCCGCGGATTGTTGCCGACTCGCTTGGTCCAAACGTGGAAGGTGCCGACTGGGGTTGTGATGGGAAGCATGCGGACGCCCCCGGTTGCCGTGTCGGTGCGGCCCGACTGATCAAAATAGGCAGAGGGCATAGTTGCCGCCGGCGTTTGGGTTTGATTGCACCCTGTCAGCGCAAGCAAAATAGTCACAAGGAAGCCATAGATACGCAGGGAGTAGGGCATTGGCTCGTGTTCCTTTTCAGTAGAGCTCGATCGCAACGGCGGTAGCCTCGCCACCGCCAATGCACAGTGCCGCAACGCCACGATGGAGGCCGCGCGCACGCAAGGCAGAGACTAAAGTGGCGATGATCCGCGCGCCAGTGGCGCCGATAGGATGACCCAAGGCGCAGGCGCCGCCGTTGACATTGACCTTGGCCGGGTCGAGCTTGAGGTCTTGGATTGCTGCCATGGTGACTGCGGCGAAGGCCTCATTGACTTCGTATAGATCCACGTCGCCGGTCGACCAGCCCGCTTGTTTAAGTACTTTCTCGATCGCGCCGACGGGTGCTGTCGTGAACCATTCCGGTTGATGGGCATTGCTTGCATAGGCAACCAGTCGGGCGATTGGCTTGAGGCCGCGCGCAAGGGCAACGGACTCACGCGCGAGCACGACGGCGGCGGCACCGTCGGAAATGGAGGAGGAACTGGCTGCGGTCACAGTGCCGTCTTTTCGGAATGCAGGCTTTAGCGTCGTGATTTTGGCGATGTCACAAGTAAAAGGCGTTTCATCTTGGGACACGATCGTCTCGCCCTTACGACTCTTGACGGTGACAGGGGTGATTTCCTCAACAAAAGCGCCGGCCTCGACGGCGGCAAGGCTGCGGCGGACTGACTCGGTCGCGAAGGCATCCATCGCCTCCCGGCTGAAACCATATTTCTGCGCAGTATTTTCGGCGAAGCAGCCCATCATTTGACCATCCCATGGGCTCTGCAGGCCGTCGTAAAACATATGGTCGAGGATCTCCCCGTGGCCCATTCGATAGCCTGCGCGCGCTTTTGGGAGCAGGTACGGGGCATTGGTCATCGACTCGAATCCGCCTGCTACTGCGATGCCGATATCGCCGGTGCGCAGCGCATCTGCGGCCATCATCACGGCGCGCATGGCCGATCCACACATTTTGTTGACGGTCGTGGTGGGGGTGCTAATCGGGATGTTGGCGCCGAGGGCCGCTTGCCGCGCGGGTGCTTGGCCGAGGCCGGCCGTGAGCACACATCCTAGAATGACTTCCTCAACCGCCGACGGCTCGATAGCGGCGGCCTCGAGCGCGCCCTTGAGGGCGGCGGCCCCTAGCGCGGCGGCACCGGACTGTGCGAAGACGCCTTGAAAAGCACCGATGGCGGTGCGGCGGGCTGCCAGGATCACGATTGGGTCTTGACGCATCATGGGGTGTCCCCTCGCTCAGGTATTCGGGCTAGATCAGGGCGGCACGGAGTCTACGCCGGATTCTTTTTGCGGTGCAACGTAAACCGGCGAGGGGTGTAGGGGCGCCCTCGGGCGCGCTGTGCGGTCGAAAATCCCGGTCCCGTGCCGTGCGGCGGAGGAGCGGCTGGAGTCACAGTTTTGTCTTTTATATTCCTGCGCGGGACTGCAGCGCCAGTTCCGGGGACTGCGCGGAGGGAGGGCGGCCACCGTCTCGGTTTAAAACGTTTTCTTTGCGGTGTTTAAGATGATAAAAGGGGGCCTGATTGTTAGCTGCAGAGACCGCCCCGAGCGGTTGCTCGCAAATAATATAAGATCCGTTCTGGGTAGCCAGAAGAGCGCCCTGTGCAGGCCACCTCTTGCATGGCCAAGGGCGTTAGTCCCCACGCGTTGTTGCTGCAATGCTGCAGATCGATGAAAGGTAATTTCATGTTGGTGATTCCATGTTAGTGATCTCCCGCAAGCTGGGTGAGAAGCTCCGAATTGGCCAGAACATTGAGGTCGCGGTACTGGAGATTTCAGGAACCCGCGTGGTGTTGGGTATTGAGGCCCCCCGGGAAATTGATATCCGCCGCCTTGGTATAGAGGCAAATGAAACCGACGAGGAAGCCGCGCCGGCCCCTGAGGCTGTTGAACCTGCTGTTGCCGAGGTAGTGCTCGCAGCGGTGCCCGTGACACCGCCGCCCTTTGAGTACCCGAGTCGCGCTGCACCGGAGCAGACCGAACGCGTGGTCAAAACACCGGTAGTAACGGTGCGCCGTTCGCGAAAAATCGCGATCCCGCCGCAAGGTAGCCCCGAATAAATTGCGGGCGGCGCCTGTTAGGTCTCTAAAAGTGGTTCGTTGACGTGGGCCACCACGGCTGCATGGGCCGCATTGCGCAATCCGTGCACGGCGGCGCGGTCGGCTGACGCGGGTGCTGGGATCACTGTCAGCAGGCGGACATGGATGCGGGCGGGTCGGGGCAGCCATCGATCGGCTGGGAGCATTTCCCGTGTGCCATTGATGGCGGCAGGCACGATCGGCAATCCGGCTTTGGCGGCTGCGGCGAAAGCGCCGCCGAGAAACCTTCCGACACCAGGCTTCTCCGTAAACGTCCCCTCTGGAAACGCCGCGATAGACTGACCGGTCGACGCCGTACGTTGTACCCGGCGCGCATCGTTTGCGCCCCCTTTCGGATCCCGCCGGTCTACAAATTCCGTACCCACACGTCGCAAAAGGAAGGCCGCTAACGGTACAGAGGCCATTTCCCGCTTCACCATGAACGCAAACCGGGGCGGCAGTGCGGCCTGCATGACGATTCCGTCCACGTAGCTGGCGTGGTTCGCAACCACCACACAGGGCCCATCGGGTAATTCTTCGATGCCCTCGACGACGACCGGGCAGGCCACCATTCTGAGGATGCTGCGGGCGGTCCAATGAATGACGCGGCGGCGCTGATGCAGAGTCGGCACGATGGCCATACCGAGCGTTGCGGTCAGCGATAAGGTCGTGAATACGACCCAGCACCAAACACCATAGACCGGCAACAGTAGAGGTTTCATTAGAAAAAATAGCCCTTTAGCAGCTGTTTTATGTGATCTACGTCGCCTTTATGTAAAGCGCGCAGGCCGCACGTGAGCCCCGTCACAGTCCCCACAGAGCTCTCCGTGAATACTCACTTTCGACCCGGCAAACACCGGGCAAGTCGCGCGCTGCATTTTGCATGGCAGCGCGTGGGATTCAAAGCGCGGTAAGGGTATCGAAATGTCGGTGTCAGTTATGAATATGGTTCGGAAGATAGACCTGCCTCAAGAACGGCTAACGGGAGCCCCTCCCGTGTTGGAGCCGTATATAGCGCGGTTTCTCGACGCGGTCTGGATGGAACGTGGCTTGTCGGTCAATACCCTTGCGGCCTACCGCGCTGACCTGGCCGCTCTTGTGCGCTGGTTGGCCGAGCTTGGCATCGCTGTAGAGAACACCTCGCGCGCCGATTTGCTTGGGTTTCTCGCCGCGCGCGTCGAAGTGGGTGCGCAGCCCCGCTCGACGGCGCGACAATTGTCGAGTTTTCGCCGATTCTTTCGCTACCTGGTGCGTGAAAGTGTGGTCGCTGAGGACCCCACTTCGCAGATCGCAATGCCAAAGATTCGGCGCACGTTGCCAAAATCGCTCACTGAACAAGAAGTGGAGTCCCTGCTATTAGCGCCTGAAGTCTCCGATCCTCTGGGTCATCGCGATCGCACGATGCTGGAGGTCCTTTATGCCACTGGGCTTCGGGTCTCTGAACTGGTGAGCGTGCGCTTTGCGCACGTCAATGCAAATCAAGGTGTGATACGCATCCTTGGCAAGGGAAACCGGGAACGGCTAATTCCACTGGGCGAGGAGTCGGTGCGGTGGCTTACAGAGTTCGTACAGGGTCCCCGTTCCGAGATTCTTTTGGAGCGCCAGACCGACTACCTGTTTCCGACGCGCCGCGGCGATCGCATGACACGCCAGGCCTTCTGGCACATTATTAAGCGCTATGCGGCCAAAGCCGGCGTGCAGAAAGAGTTATCGCCGCATACGCTGCGACACGCGTTTGCTACGCATCTTTTGAATCGCGGTGCTGATCTGCGAGTAGTGCAGATGCTGTTGGGGCATAGCGATCTGTCGACGACGCAGATCTACACGCATGTTGCGCGTGAACGCCTTAAAGAATTGCACACGCAGCACCATCCGCGGGGTTAATAGCTCGGTCTGTTAGACTTCTGGCACTTGAGGCGCCCTGCGGTTTGGAGGGCGAGCTAGCTGTGGAGAGTCCATGAAGTCCCGCCCGTATACTATTCTGTGGCTGATTGCTGCAGCGCTCTTTTTAATGGGCGCAACCGCGCATGTGCCGTCTAAGGACGAAGTGCGCACGGAAATTGCTCGTCGTCTAGACGTTCCCGTCACAGCGGTTCGCGACAGCGTGGTTGCTGGCCTTTATGAAATTGCTAATGGCGGCGAAGTGATCTACGTGACGGCGGACGGCCGTTACGCGCTCAAGGGTGATATTTACGATACGGATCGAGGGCGCAACGTCACGGACCTGCGTCGTAATGAGGCTCGTCAAGAGCTGCTGCGTGCATTGCCAGATGACGAAACCGTCATATTTGCGCCGTCAAAGCCGCGCTACACCGTCACCGTGTTCACGGACGTGGAGTGCAAATTCTGTCGGATGTTTCACAACGAAATTGCGGAATACAACCGTTTGGGCGTGAAGGTGCGGTACGCTTTTTATCCTCGGCCAGGTCCGGGAACAGACGCATGGCGCAAGGCCGAGTCCGTGTGGTGTGCGTCCAATCGACAGGACTCTTTGACTAAGGCTATTCAGGGGGTTGATTCTGGGATAGCTAAACCGGGTTGCCGTACGCCTGTTGCTCGCACCTATGATCTCGGAAAGACGTTGGGGATGCTCGGCACCCCAGGCATCTTCACCGAAAGAGGGGAATATATCAGTGGCTATAGACCGCCCGCGCAGTTGGTCGAGGCGTTGCGCGCCGGCGAGGCGCGCAACGACTAAAGTCGTATTAGCGTTCCAGCAGCTCGCGCTTGCCGGGCCGACCCTTCCAGTCGTCGGCATCCGCAGGGGATGCTTTCTTTTCCGTAATCACTGGCCAAAGTTTCGACAGTTCTGCATTGAGCTTTAAGAATTCTTCTTGGCCGGCTGGCAGATCTTCTTCCGAATAGATTGCTTCTACCGGACACTCGGGCTCGCAGAGCGTGCAGTCGATGCACTCGTCCGGGTCGATCACAAGAAAGTTAGGGCCGACGTGGAAGCAGTCCACTGGGCAGACTTCCACGCAATCTTGATACTTGCACTTGATGCAGTTTTCGGTGACGACGAACGTCATTTCGTTAGCGCCTGTGTCGGTAATGGAAAGGGGTCGACGTCGACCCCTTGGGACTATTCTAGCTCAGGTGGGCGCTGTTCTGCGCTCGTAGCGCTGGTCGAAGTCGATAAAGTGGTGTCCGTCGCGTGCATGCGCGCGGTCTTCCAGATAGCGGCGTAGGGCAAACTCAACGCTCGGGAATGCAATTTCCGACCAAGGAATGTTCTCTTCCCGTACTAGGTCCACTTCGAGGCTTTCGGCGCCTGCCGCAAAGGTGGCGTCGGCCATGCGCGCCCTGAACATGACGTGCACCTGGTGGGCATGAATGACGTTGACGATGGCCAGTAGGCTGCCGATCTCGACGGCAGCGCCCGCTTCCTCTAGACATTCCCGGGCCGCGCCGCGCGCTAGCGATTCGGCGTTTTCCATGAAGCCGGCGGGAATTGTCCAATAACCGTGGCGCGGCTCGATCGCGCGACGGCATAGCAGAATCCGGCCATCGTATTCAGGCACACAGCCGACGATGATCTTCGGATTTTCGTAATGAATCGTCCCACAGTCTATGCAGACGTGGCGGCACAGGTTGTCGCCTTCGGGGACCCGAAGGCTCACACTGTTACCGCAATGACTACAATAGTTCATAGGACGGTTCTTTTGTGGTGCCGGTGGAGGGACTCGAACCCCCACGCTTTTGGCGTCTGATTTTGAGTCAGATGCGTCTACCAATTCCGCCACACCGGCGCGGCGCGAATATTAGCACGTTGAAATGCTTTCGCCGACTTGATCGTAGACGCGGTTGCGGGGATGCTCCCGTTCCTGTGGGTTTTGGAGTAATACACATGACATATCGTCCCTGCTGGCTGATGGTTACGGCCCTGGCGTTTTGCGGGCACTCCGCTGTGGCGGGAACGTCGGCCGGGTCGGGGGACTCCCCGGCTTTGGTAGCCGCCCAAGGGCGCCTCGATCGCGCCGCCCAGGAAGTCGCTGAGCTATTGGCCAAAGAACGTGGCGGCAAAGCCGACGGCCGACGGATTGAATTGCGTATTTCAGCCGGCGAAGAGCAGCTCCCGTCGGCTGCGGGCGCTGGTCGAGGGGGCGAACCGTTCGAGCGCCCGATGATCCTGCAGGGGCCCGGTGACGGGGATGCGCCGGATGTAGCACTGCTGCAGATCCCCCGCGGAGGATTCGGGCCGGGGCCGGGGCCGGGTCCGGGTCCGCACGGTATGGTTGCGGGCAGGTGGCCACCGCCGCCGGGCGGTCCCGGGGGCTTGGCCTTGGCAACGGTTTCTGGGGCACTTGGTCATTATTTTGGGGTGGCTGGCGGCGTGTTGGTCGTCCATGCCGCACCGGGCGGGGCGCTGAACGATGGCGACGTGATCGCAACCATCGGGGGCCGCCAGGCGCTCTCGGCAGACCGCGCTTACCGTATTCTCGCGACCTATGGTCCAGAGGAGTCGGTTGGGCTGTCGATCGTGCGGGATCAGGGGTCGCTGGAAGTGCTCTTCAAGCCCGAGTCCCCGAAGGGGCACGGCGATCACTGAGATGACTCGGTTGGTCACGGACGCCACGCTGCGGCGCTCCGATTTCGCCTTCGAGTTGCCAAGCGATCTAGTCGCGCAAGTGCCCTCGGCGGTGCGCGGGGGTAGTCGCCTGCTCGTGCTGGATGGCAACGATGGTGCGGTTAGCGATCGGCGGTTCGACGATCTCTTGTCGTTGCTCCGGCCGGGTGATCTGCTGGTGCGTAACGACACGCGGGTGTTACCGGCCCGCCTGCATGGGCGCAAGCCGACCGGTGGCGCGGTGGAGGTGTTGGTCGAACGCCTGATCACGGCGACCCGCGTGAGTGCGCATATGCGTGCAAGCAAGGGAGCTCGCCCAGGCCACGAGGTGTACCTGCCCGGTGGTGCAGTCGCCCGGGTTGTCGATCGCGAGGACGATCTTGCCATCCTAGAGTTCGATCGACCGGTGGCCGGCTATCTGGAGGCGCACGGGCAGATGCCGCTGCCGCCTTATATTGCCCGAGCCGCCGGTGACGACGACCGGGACCGTTATCAGACAGTGTATGCCTGTGATCCGGGTGCGGTGGCCGCGCCGACAGCTGGGTTGCATTTCGATGCGGCGTTTTTTGCGCGCTGTGCCGCGATGGGTATTGGTGTTGCGAACGTGACGCTTCACGTCGGTGCAGGCACTTTCCAGCCGTTACGCAGTGATGATTTGGATGCGCACCGGATGCACGCCGAGTGGGTACGGGTATCCGCCGCAACCGTCACCGCGATAACGGAAACCCGTGCGCGGGGAGGTCGTGTGGTGGCGATTGGTACGACGGTTGTGCGGTCGTTGGAGACCGCCGCAGCCAGTGGCAACCTGGCAGCCTTTGAAGGCGAGACCCGAATATTTATCCGCCCTGGGTACCGTTTTCGCGTCGTCGACGCTCTGGTCACCAACTTTCACCTGCCAGAATCGACCTTGATTATGCTGGTCAGCGCTTTTGCAGGTCGTGAGGCTGTGCTCGCGGCCTACCGGCATGCGGTGGCGGAACGTTACCGCTTCTATTCTTATGGGGATGCCATGTTTGTCACTCCCGCTCCTGGATCGAGGAATCCCCTTTGAAGTTCACGTTGCTTAATACGGACGGCGAGGCGCGTCGAGGCTTCCTGCAATTCGCGCGTGGTACCGCGCAGACACCGGCTTTCATGCCCGTCGGTACCTACGGTACGGTCAAAGCGATGACCCCGGAAGAACTGGTCGGCCTTGGCGCCGAAGTGGTCTTGGGCAATACATTCCACCTCTGGCTGCGGCCAGGATTGGAGATTATTGAAGCGCATGCGGGGCTGCATCGCTTCATGCACTGGGAACGACCAATTCTGACCGACTCGGGTGGTTTTCAGGTATTTAGCCTGGCCAAATTGCGCAAATTGACGGAGCAGGGCGTTCGTTTTCGCTCGCCGGTTGACGGCGCCGAGGTGTTTTTATCCCCTGAGGAATCGATGCGCATCCAACGTGTGCTGCGCTCCGATATTGCGATGCAGTTCGATGAGTGCACGCCTTATCCGGCGACCGAAGCAGAAGCGCGCGCGTCGATGGAGCTTAGTCTGCGTTGGGCTCGGCGTAGCCGCGATGCCTATTACGATGCTTCAGGCGAGGCGCCTGGCGTTCTGTTCGGTATCGTGCAGGGTGGCATGCACCGCTCCTTGCGAGAGGCCTCATGGGATGGCCTGGCTGAACTCAATCTCCCCGGGCATGCTATCGGTGGATTGGCGGTGGGCGAACCGGAGGAAGAAAGACTGCGGGTGCTCGAGGAGACCGTGCCTTTGATGCGCGCGGATAAGCCGCGCTACCTCATGGGTGTCGGCCGCCCAGAGGATATCGTTGAGGCAGTCGCCCGCGGCATCGATATGTTCGATTGCGTGATGCCGACGCGCCACGCCCGCAATGGGCACCTCTTTACGTCGACCGGCACGCTCAATATTCGTAACGCCCGCCACGCGTCCGATACCGCGCCAATTGAGGACAGTTGTACCTGTTACGCGTGCACGAATTATTCGCGCGCCTATCTGCGGCATCTGGATAAAACGGGCGAAATCCTCGGGAGCCGCCTTAACACAATCCATAATTTGTTTTATTATCAACGTCTTATGAGAGAAATTCGGGCTGCGATCGATGCCGGCCGATTTGCGGCTTGGCGAGGCGATTTTTACCGTCTACGAACGGGTGGTGAAGCGGCTGTGGCATAATTCATCGCTACGCCCGAATCTTCGGGCTACTGGGGAAACGATCCAGATGGAATTCCTGATTTCGACTGCAAATGCGCAGGCCGCCGGTATCGGCGCCGGTGGCAGCAATATGAGCCAGATGCTGGTGATGGTGGCGCTGTTCGGTGCTTTCTACTTCATGCTGATTCGTCCGCAGCAGAAGAAGGCTAAGGAACAGCGCGATATGGTGTCAAAGCTTGCGGCGGGCGACGAAGTCGTCACGGCTGGCGGCATCCTTGGTCGCATCACCGCGGTCGGCGACACCTACCTCTCGGTTGAGGTCGCTCGCGACACGACCATTCAGGTGCAGCGCTACCAAGTGGTGCAACTGCTGCCGAAAGGCACCTACAAGAGCGCCTAATCGGCGCCTGACTCGGAGCTCACTCCCCGAATGAACCGGTATCCACTTTGGAAGAGCCTGCTATTTGCAGGCGTCATGCTGCTCGCGCTGCTGATCGCGTTGCCGAACCTGTTTGGCCAGGCGCCGGCGTTGCAGTTGTCACGCAAGGACGGTGAGTTATTCACCGGTGCGGCTGCGTTGAATGAAGTCACCGCGAGTTTAGCGCGAGAGCATCTCGATCCCGACCTGGCCTTCGTGCAGGCCGGGCGTATCATGCTGCGCTTCAAGGATGTACCGACCCAGTTGCGCGCGCGCGACTCGATCGACGCCTCAGCACCTGACTCGTATGCGATCGCAACGACGTTGGCCTCGCGCGCACCGGAGTGGACGCGGAAGTTTGGCTTAAGGCCGATGAGTTTAGGTCTCGATTTGCGTGGCGGCATCTACCTCGTCTACGAGGTCGATGTTGAGGGTGCGGTCAAGCAAACGCTGCAGCGACTCGATCGCGATTATCGGTTGGCGCTGCGCGAAAAGAAATTGCAGTACGAATCGGTCGACGGTGGGGCTGGCGGTGTCGACGTCGTCTTCAAGGATGCGGCGACTGCAGCAAGCGCGCAGAAAGTGCTCGAGGGTGTTGATTCGAACGTGACGCTTGCCGGATCCCCTGATGGGTTGACGATTCATGCGACGTTGTCTCCTGCGCAGGTCAAGCAGAGACAGGATTTCGCTATCCAGCAAAACATCACGGCATTGGGCAATCGTGTAAACGCACTGGGTGTTTCTGAAGCCAGTGTGCAGCGACAGGGCGCCAATCGCATTGCGGTGCAGTTGCCGGGCGTGCAGGACGCTAGTGAAGTCATTCGGTTGTTGGGTAAGACCGCGACGTTGGAAGTCCGTCTGGTTAGCGATTCGGGCAACGCTATCGAAGCGCAGTCCTCGGGACGCATCCCTCTAGGTGCCAAGTTATTTAAGGATCGCAGCGGCCGCCCCGTGCTTCTGCGGCGCGATGTCGTTGTGACGGGCGAGCAACTGACGGACGCGACATCGTCTTATCAGAACGGGGAACCGGCAGTGAGTGTCCGGCTCGACGCGCGTGGTGGCGACGAAATGTTGCGGACAACGCAAGAGAACATTGGTAAGCCGATGGCGATTGTGTTTATCGAGAAGGAGCGTCAACTGCGCGATCAGGATGGCCAGAAAGTGGCTGTCGATGTGACCAAGGAGCAGGTGATTTCCGTCGCGACCATCCGGGGTGTGTTTTCCTCGCAGTTTCAGATCACTGGTTTGGCCGCTCGTGAAGGACAGGAACTCGCAAAGCTCTTGCGCGCCGGCGCCCTTGCCGCGCCTGTTTATATTGTTGAGCAGAGACTAATTGGCCCGAGTCTTGGTCAAGACAACATCGACAAAGGCGTCCGCGCCCTGGAAATTGGTTCTGTTGCCCTGTTCGTCTTTATGGCGCTTTACTACAGCTTGTTCGGCGTCGTTGCCAATTTCGTACTCGTTTGTAACGTGGTGCTGCTGGCGGCCTTTTTGTCCTTGTTTGGCGCAGCACTGACGCTTCCGGGCATTGCCGGCATTATGCTCACCGTCGGTATGGCCGTTGACGCGAACATCCTGATCTATGAACGAATTCGAGAAGAAGTGCGTCTCGGTGTGACGCCACATGCCGCCATCAAGGCAGGCTTCGAGAAGGCATTCTCGGCAATTGGTGACGCGAACGTCACGACCCTAATTGCCGGTGTCGTGCTTTGGTCATTCGGTACGGGCCCGATTAAAGGCTTTGCAGTCGTGCTGTCGGTTGGCATCCTAACAACGCTATTTACCGCGTTAGTGGGTACTCGCACAGTGATCGGCCTCGTCTGGGGCAGCAAGTCGGCCATTTCGCGGCTGCCGGTCTGATTTCGGGGAGTCGATAGCCATGGAATTTTTTCGCTCAGTGCCGCGTTACCGCTTTATGTCGGTGCGCAAGCTTTGCTACGCGCTTTCCGCGCTCATTATCGTCGGCTCGGTCGTCGCAGAGGGCATTCACGGCCTTAATCTCGCGGTCGACTTCACCGGCGGTGTTGTTATTGAGGCGGCTTTTACCGGTGCCGCCAATCTAGACGGTACCCGCAACGCCTTGAAGTCAGCAGGGTACTCGGAAGTCACCGTGCAGAACTTTGGCTCGTCCAAGGACGTGCTAGTTCGGTTACCGCCGCTTGGCGAGAGAGAGTCGCCAAACACGGTGACGACCAAGGTGGAGACGGCGCTGCAGACGGTCGACGCTGGCGTGCAGATCCGTCGGACCGAGGTTGTGGGGCCGCAGGTAGGACGTGAGCTGGTGGTCAAAGGCATGCAGGCAATGGCGATTACGGTATTGCTCATTCTTTTGTACATCGCCATGCGCTTCCGCTGGAAGTTTGGTGTGGGCGCCGTGCTGGCGACGTTGCATGACCCATTCGTCGTGATCGGCGTTTTTGCGTTGACGGGCATGACCTTTGATTTGACGGTGTTGGCCGCCGTACTGGCCGTCATCGGCTATTCGATCAACGAAACGGTTGTCGTGTTTGACCGTGTCCGCGAATTATTTCCGGTGATGCGCAATGAAACGCCGGAGCAGGTGTTTGATCGAGCCATTAATGAGACCCTGTCGCGTACCGTTATTACGAAGGTGGCGACCCTGATTGTCGTAGTTGCGCTGTACTTGTTCGGTGGAGAGTCGTTGCGTGGCTTCGGTCTGGCGTTGATCGTCGGTATTATTGCGGTGACTTATTCGTCGATGTTCGTCGCCAGTGGCGTTGCGCTCGACCTGGGGTCCTCCCACAGAGACCTGATGCCATCCGAGCGTCAGACCTTAGTCGATGACCTGCCATAGGGCAGCCTAGGGGTTCGACGTTATGGTCGGCCTACTGACAGACCCGTCTGCGTGGGTGGCTCTGGTCACGTTGACGGTGCTCGAGATTGTTCTGGGCGTGGACAATTTGGTTGTGCTGGCCGTGTTGGTCTCGCGCCTGCCGCGGGACCAACAACGCGTGGCTAGGCTCGGTGGTTTACTGCTTGCAATGGGTACCCGGATCGCCTTGCTCTTCTCGATCACTTGGCTGGCGACCTTGACGACGCCGCTGGTAACCGTGCTGAGCCAGGAGATATCCGGACGTGATCTCGCGCTGATCGGCGGCGGCATGTTTCTGCTAGCCAAAAGCGTGCTCGAAATTCACGCGGCCGTTGAAGGTGGCGCGACTGGCACACAAGGGGCGTCGATGCCGAAAGCTCGTTCTCAGGCGGTGCTTGGCGTGATCCTGCAGATTGCCGTGATTGATGTGGTGTTTTCGCTTGATTCTGTTTTCACTGCGATCGGCTTTGCCAAAAACATCGAAGTGATGGTGGCCGCTATTGTTTTGGCGATGCTATTCATGATGCTTGTGGCCGCCCGTATCAGTGCTTTTATTGAGGCGCATCCCACCGTTAAAGTGCTTGCTCTGGCATTTTTACTTCTCATCGGTGTCGCGCTCATTGCCGACGGACTGGATCAACATATTCCCAAAGGCTATCTCTACTTCGCGATGGCATTCGCGATCGTTGTGGAGATGGTAAATATGCGTGCGCGTGCGCGCGGCGCGACACCAGAAGGCTAGTTCATGGATACCTCCGATTTCGGCTCGTCCGAAATTTCACAGGAGCGCTATGCGGCGCAGGCCCATCATGCAGGGCCGCTGCACCTTCTGGCGCTCGGTGCGCTAGGTATCGTCTATGGCGATATTGGTACGAGCCCTCTTTATGCCTTCCGGACGTGTGTCCAAGCGCTTGGTGATACGGGCGGCAATGTGCCACTGCCGGTCGTCTTAGGATTGCTCTCGCTTATTTTCTGGGCCATCACACTGGTAGTGACGGTCAAGTACGTGGGCATCGTAATGAATGCCGATAACCGCGGGGAGGGCGGCGTACTTGCGTTGACTGCGCTGGTGGTCAATGAAGGGCGTCCTAAACATCCTTGGTTACTCGGTGCGCTCGGTCTTGCCGGCTGTGCGTTTTTTTACGGGGACGGGACTATTACTCCGGCTGTGTCGGTCTTGTCCGCGATCGAAGGTCTTGAACTCGTTGATCCAAATTTCGCCAAAGCGGTCGTGCCACTGTCCGTGGTTGTGCTGATCGCATTGTTTGCCGGTCAACGGCACGGGACCGGACGTATTGGGCGCCTTTTTGGGCCGATCATGTTGGTGTGGTTTACCGTTCTAGGTGTGCTTGGCTTTGCGCAAATTGTGCGTCATCCGGGCGTGCTGATCGCGATCAGTCCGTGGTACGCGATTCAGTTTCTTGTTAGTCATCCGGCGATTGGGGGCGCGGTAGCCTCTGCGGTATTTCTGGCCGTGACGGGTGGTGAGGCGCTGTATGCGGATCTTGGTCATTTTGGCAAAAAGCCGATTCGGTTGGCTTGGTTCGTGCTCGTTTGGCCCGCCTTGATCCTTAACTACTTCGGTCAGGGAGCGTTGATTCTGTCGAATCCCGCGGCTGCTGCTGATCCTTTTTACTATTTGGCACCGCCGGCCTTATTGATGCCGCTTGTCGTATTGGCAACCGCCGCGACCATCATTGCCTCGCAGGCCGTGATCTCCGGTGTCTTTTCAATGACGCAGCAGGCCTTACAGCTGGGTTTTCTGCCGCGCATGAAAGTGCTGCAGACTTCAGACGAAGCGATTGGCCAAATCTACGTTCCTGCGGTGAACACGCTACTGGGCATCGCGACCGTCGGACTGGTGTTATGGTTCAAGTCCTCCGATGCCCTGGCCGGCGCCTACGGCATTGCGGTGGTTTGCACGATGGTGATTACGTCGGTGCTGATCGATGTGCTGCTTGCGCATCGGCGTAAGCTGGATCGGACGGCCGGCATTATGCTGGCGGTTGCGTTGCCGATGGGTCTTCTGGACATTGCCTTCATGATGACGAACGTCGAGAAGATTCCGCAGGGCGGCTGGTTCCCACTGCTGTGTGGTTTGGCGGTGTTCATCACAATGCGTAGTTGGATGATTGGCCGCAAAGTGGTCGAGGATCAATCCGGTCGCCACGAGCAGCCGGTTAAAACCTTTCTTGATAAGCTTGAACAGTCGCCGGTCACGGTAGTGCCGGGCACGGCAGTGTTCATGACGAGTCGTACCGGTGCGGTGCCCTCCACTTTAACCCGTAATGTGCACTGTAATGGGGTCCTGCACGAGCACACGGTGCTACTGACGGTTGTGACAGAGCGGATACCCCGGGTGGCGCGCGGTGGCCGTTTGAAGGTGACCCGGTTGGGTCCCCATTTGTGGGGCGTCGAGGTGCATATCGGGTTCGTCGAACGGGCCGACGTGCCGCGCCTGTTGCGTGAGGCGGAGCGTCTTGGTCTGGGCTTTCGGACGGAGAATGCGACCTATTTCTTGGGTCGGGATGACATTATTTTGTCCAGTCCGCGTGGCATGGCACGGTGGCGCAAGCGCTTGTTTGTCTTTATGGACCGTAACGCAGAGTTTGCCGGAACGCACTACTCGCTTCCTCCGGAGCGCATTATCGAACTAGGCGGGCAGGTCGAAATCTGAGCTAGGTGCCGCGCAGTTGCCCTCTGAGGGGGGTTCGTGCGTACAATCGATTCGTTAACCTGGGGGTTCCATGAAGCAATTTCGGATCAAGCCGCTCGACGAAATACTCGCGACGGCCGAAAAGAAGGCCCTGCATCGCTCGCTGGGGGCCTTCCAGCTAACGATGCTCGGCATCGGCGCTATTATCGGTACGGGCATTTTCGTGCTCACGGCCGAAGCCGCGCAGAAAGCCGGTCCTGGCATGATGGTGTCGTTCCTGATCGCGGGCTTTGTCTGTGCGGTGACGGCGCTGTGTTACGCCGAAATGGCCTCGATGATCCCGGTCTCCGGATCGGCTTACACCTACACGTATGGCGTCCTCGGTGAACGCGTGGCTTGGGTTGTGGGCTGGGCTCTAATTCTCGAGTACGCCATTGCGGCGAGTACCGTGTCGGTTGGGTGGTCCGGCTACGTAGCGGGCATCTTGCGAAATTTGCATTCGCTGCTCCCGTTCCTGCCCAATATCAATTTGCCCGCTGCGTGGATCAACGGGCCACTCGATGGCGGCATCATCAACGTGCCGGCGCTGCTGATCTCCCTATTGGTGACCTGTTTGCTGGTCATCGGTACGCGCGAGAGCGCGCGGGTTAATGCGGTACTTGTATCGATAAAAATCTTGGCTTTGGTGGTGTTCATCTTTTTGGCGCTACCGGTCATGCAAATAGAGAATTTTCATCCGTTCGCACCGAACGGGTGGGTCGGATCCTCCGGAGTGGCGCCCGCTGCGGCCTCAATTTTCTTTGCCTACGTCGGTTTCGACGCAGTCTCGACTGCCGCGGAGGAAACAAAAAATCCCAATCGAAATATACCAATTGGCCTGATCGGCTCACTTGCGATTTGCACGGTGTTCTACATTCTAGTGGCTGCCGGTGCGATCGGTTCGGTCGGGGCGCAGCCTTTGATGGATGCCCATGGAGTGGGTCTTGAGCCGGGTAGCACGCAATTGGCCGCGGCTTGCAAAGGTGTCGAGCAATTGGTTTGCAGCAAGGAACCATTAGCATTTGTGCTGCGAACCATGGGCCATGCGCACGTCGGTAACCTCATTGGGCTGGCCGCCGGTCTTGCGCTGCCCTCGGTGATTCTGATGATGCTCTTCGGTCAGACTCGCATCTTCTTCTCGATGGCGCGTGATGGTCTATTGCCACCGGTATTTACGCGCATTCATCCTAAGTACAAGACACCGCACATCATCACCATTGCGACAGGCATTTTTGCGTCGTTTTTTGCCGCGCTGTTTCCGGTGGGCAAGCTGGCTGATATTTCGAACTCGGGTACGCTGTTTGCGTTTCTGGTGGTGTCTGCCGGCGTCCTGATTCTGCGCAAGACAGATCCGGATCGTAAGCGGCATTTCCGTGCGCCAATGGTCTGGGTGATGGCTCCGTTAGCGATTGCCGGTTGTGCGTTCTTGTTTACGCAGCTATCCGGCTACACGATCACGCTATTCTTTAGTTGGGCGGCGATTGGCCTAGTGGTCTACTGGTCGTACGGCAATCGGCATAGCCATTTGGCGATTTCGCAGCGTAAATAGTCAGATTAGAGTCGCCGCCCGTCAGGGCGGCGACTGCTCTGTGCGTTTAGCGCGTGCGGAATTCTGCCGGTACGTGTGGCGCGATCAGTGCCAGCAGCGCTTCGTAGGTTTTGGGTGAGCCAGCGACTACTTCGCCGCCCAGTTCGTATTCCTCGCCCGTCAAGGTGCCGATACGGCCGCCCGCTTCGGTCACCAGTAGCGAACCGGCAGCAGTGTCCCAAGGGCTTAAACCCAACTCCCAGAAGCCATCGGTGCGACCTGCGGCCACATAGGCCAAGTCCAAGGCAGCGGAGCCCGGTCGACGAATGCCAGCGGTATTTTGGATCACGTCTTTCAGCATCGCCAGATACGCGTCGAGCCAGCGCGTGTTGGAGTGGTAAGGAAGGCCGGTACCGATCAGTGCGCCCTCGAGGCCGCGGCTGTTACTGACGCGAATACGGTGGTCTTCCAGTTTGGCGCCGCCGCCGCGCGATGCGGTAAACAGTTCCTGACGCATCGGGTCGTAGACCACAGCATGATCGACTCGACCACGGATCTGCACGCCGATGGAGACACAGAAGTGGGGTAAGCCGTGCAGGTAGTTGGTCGTGCCGTCGAGCGGGTCGATGATCCAGGTCACTTCCTCGCGACCGGGTTTCAGACCGCTCTCTTCGGCGAGGATGCCGTGATCCGGGTAGGCCCGGCGGATAGTCTCGATAATGTCCGCTTCGGCGTTGCGATCGACGTCGGTGACGAAGTCGTTGCGACCTTTAGTCGTCACGTCGAGGGAATCGAGGCGGTTCATCCCCCGGAGGATGACGGTGCTTGCCCGCCGCGCTGCGCGGATGGCGATGTTAACGAGCGGATGAGTTGACACTAGATATTCACCAGACTGCCGTACGGGGGTGCAAGGCTCAAAGTGGCGCGTAGAATATCAGAGACCCAAGGAGAACCTTCTTCCCGTGCCGATTCGCTTCATCCTCGTCGCCCCCAGCCACCCCGGCAACGTCGGTGCCGCTGCCCGTGCCATGAAAACCATGGGGGTGGAGGAGCTCTGGCTCGTTGCGCCTGCCCAATATCCGCACCCGGAGGCCACGGCGTTGGCCTCCAGTGCGGCCGATTTGCTGGATCGCGCCACCGTGGTCGATACGCTGTCCGAGGCCGTGCAGGGTTGTACGCTCGTATTGGGCACCTCAGCGCGGCTGCGCACCGCATTGTATTGGCCGGTAATGACCCCGCGGGAGGCGGCCCCCAAACTACTCGAGGCCGCCGTAGACGGCCCTGTGGCGGTGGTCTTTGGCACCGAACGTACCGGGTTGACCAATGCAGACTTTGAACGCTGTAACGCGCTGATTCATATCCCAGCAAACCCGGCTTACGAGTCCCTCAATTTGTCCCAGGCGGTCCAGATCGTCGCCTACGAGTTGCGCTGTGCGATGGCGTTGCCGCGGCCCGAAGCGCGTCGACTGGTGCCGTTGGCGCCCGCGGAGGAACTCGATCGGCTGAATGCTCACATGGGGCAAGTCCTTGCGGCGGTTGCGTTTACTGACCGTGCTGGCGGCGGGCATTTAGAACGGCGATTTGCGCGCATCTTTGGGCGGGCCGAGCTGGATTGTCACGAGGTCAACATGCTGCGTGGACTCTTGGCGTCGGTACTGGTGAAGGCTCGGGGAGGGGCAGAATCCTGATGACCGTCTATTTGGATCACGCGGCCAGTACCCCGGTAGATCCGCGTGTCGCTGCCGTGATGGCTGAAAGTCTGGCCCGCGGCGATGCTAATCCCTCTGCGACCCACGGGGCCGGGCGGGCCGCGAGAGCGCAGGTGGAGACCGCCCGCGCCGAGATCGCAGCGTTGGTCGGGGCGCAGCCCGGCGAAATTATTTTTACCTCCGGCGCCACCGAGGCGGACAACCTGGCGCTGTTTGGGCTGATGCGCGCGGTGCCGGCACGTGGGCGGCATCTTGTGGTCAGCCGGATCGAACACCGGGCCGTGCTCGATGTCGCCGGTCGGCTCGAGGTTGAGGGCTGCGCCGTCAGTTATGTCCCCTCGGGGCGGGAGGGTCTGGTGCCCCTGTCGGCAGTGGATGCGGCACTGCGGGCCGATACCCGACTGCTCTCGGTCATGCTCGTGAATAACGAAACCGGCGTTATCCAAGACGTTGGCGGGATTGCGGCGCTTTGTCGATCCCGCGATGCGCTGGTACACACCGATGCGGCACAGGCGTTGGGACACATCCGCATGGATTTGCCGTCGTTGGGCGTGGACCTTGCCAGCCTCTCAGCCCACAAGATGGGCGGTCCGCCGGGAATCGGGGCGCTATGGGTGGGTGCGCGTGCGGCACCCCTGCTAGAGCCGATGCTTTATGGCGGAGGGCAGGAGCGCGGCTTGCGGCCAGGCACACTGCCCGTCCACCAGATCATCGGTTTCGGGGAGGCCTGTCGACTCGCGCGCCTAGCGGAGTCCACAGATGCCGCGCATTACCAGGCGCTGACCCATGCGCTTGCCAGCCACTTGCTGGCGCTCCCGGGTGTTCGGCGCAATGGCACTGCGCAGGCGTGTGCGCCGCACCTGTTGAATCTGTCCTTTTCGGGTGTGGACGGGGAGGCGCTCCATGCGAGTCTGATTGGGCTGGCGGTTTCGGGTGGGTCTGCCTGTGGGGCAGCACGCGGTGAGCCCAGCTATGTGTTACGTGCGCTCGGCCTAGACGATACGGCCGCGGAAGCCTCGGTTCGATTCAGTGTAGGGCGTCAAACTACGCTTAAAGAGATAGAAATTGCGGCTAAAATCGTCGAAAATGCTTATTTAAGACTGCTAGAGCTCGCGCCCTCATGAGTGTGTCCGAGGCCTATCCGGAGCGCGTGTTGACGCTGTTCCAGACCACGCCGGGCGCGGGGCGTGGCGAGGCGGGTGTTTGGTACATCGGTGAGGCGCGTGAGCCTCTTTCGGCGACGCACGTGCGCGTCCACCTACAGGTTGATGGGGGTCGCATCAGCGCCGTGCGGTATGAGGTGCGCGGTTGCCCCTACACGGTCGCGGCAACGGCCTTGGTCGCGCAGCAGTGGACCCACGGCGCTCTGGGCGCTGTGTCGCTTGCGCCGCGTGCATTGCTGGGGGAGCTGGCGGCGCCGGTCACGAAACTCGGTCGTATGCTGGTGGTCCAAGACGCGTATTGTCTGGCGCTGCAAGCGGCGCGCTGTAAAGCCTAGAATTGCTGCTGTCGTCTGAGGAGACCTGGAATGACCGTATCGCTGACTATCGCTGCCGCTGATCGGGTTCGCACCTTCCTAGAGACGCGCGGGCATGGGGTCGGGTTGCGTCTTGCAATCAAGCGTACAGGCTGCTCGGGCTATGCCTACGTGGTGAATTACGCGGACGCGATAGCGGCGGACGACACCGTGTTTGAGGATCAAGGCATCAAGGTCGTCGTGCCGGCTGACAGCCTCGAGTGGGTCGATGGTACGGAAGTCGACTTTGTCCGCCATGGTCTGAATGAGGCCTTCAAGTTCCGCAACCCACGAGCCAAGTCGGAGTGTGGCTGCGGCGAGAGCTTTTCCTTTTGATCCTCTGCTGAGCCTGCTGCTCCCGAAAATTCCCTTAAGTCTCACTCACTTCCGCGCTCCTGCGCGTTGCGGGAGGGGGGCGTCGGCCCGTACAATAGGCGGCCTTTCCCTACGTGTTACCGGAGTTTACTCATGGCGCTTGAGCGCACCCTGTCGATTATTAAGCCTGATGGTGTTCAAAAGAACCTCATCGGTCAGGTCTACGCTCGCTTTGAGAAGGCAGATCTTCGTATCGTCGCTGCACGGATGCGTCATTTGACGCTCACCGAGGCAGAGGGCTTTTACGCGGTGCACCGTGAGCGTGGCTTTTTCAACGATTTGTGCCGCTACATGTCGTCTGGTCCCGTGGTCGTGTCCGTGTTGGAGGGTGAGAACGCGGTCGTTGTGCACCGCGATATCATGGGCGCTACCGACCCTAAGAAGGCGGCCCCTGGCACGATTCGAGCGGACTTTGCTGCGAGCATCGAAGAGAACGTAGCGCACGGCTCCGATTCGATCGAAAACGCGCGCAATGAAATCGCCTATTTCTTCTCGGAAACGGAGCTGTGCCCGCGCACCCGCTGAGGGTGAACGGATAGTCGCCATGACCGACGGCACTCAGGAGCGCATCAATCTGCTCGGGCTAGCGCCGGCGGATATGGAGGCGTTCACCGTCGGTCTGGGCGAGAAACCATTCAGGGGGCGCCAGCTCCTAACATGGCTGTACAAGCGGCGCGAGAGTGACTTTGACGGGATGACCGATCTCGGCAAAGTGCTGCGTGCCCGCTTGGCAGAACTCGCCGAAGTGCGGATGCCGGAGATCGTCTCTGAGCACGCCAGTGCGGACGGTACTCGTAAATGGCTACTCCGCGCCGGTCGCTCTGATGGTCGCGATCAGGCGATTGAAACGGTGTTTATCCCCGAAATGGGTCGCGGCACGCTGTGCATTTCCTCACAGGTCGGCTGCGCACTCGACTGCCGCTTTTGTTCCACTGGCGCGCAGGGATTTAACCGCAATCTGACCACTGCCGAGATTGTCGGTCAGGTGTGGCTGGCGAACGAACGGTTGGGCGTTGCGCCGGATGGCGCACGCGCCATCACGAATATTGTTTTGATGGGCATGGGCGAACCGCTGGCCAACTACAAAAACGTATTGCCGGCGCTCCGTATCTTCCTCGACGATCGCTGTTTCGATTTATCGCGCCGGCGCGTGACGCTGTCGACTTCTGGTCTCGTGCCGCAGATCTACAAACTTGCTGAAGATATTAACGTTGCTCTCGCGGTCTCATTACACGCCCCAAATGACGCGCTGCGTAGTGAGTTGGTGCCGATCAATCGTCGCCACCCGATCGCCGAATTGCTAGAAGCATGCTGGCACTACCTAGATGCCCAGAATGGCCGATCCATTACGTTCGAATACGTGATGCTGGATGGCGTCAATGATCGCCCTGAGCACGCGCGCGAATTGGTCGGGCTGCTGCAGGGCCGGGATGCCAAGGTCAATCTCATCCCATTCAATCCGTTTCCAGGTTCGGATTACCGTCGGTCTAAGCCGGAGGTGATCAGTTACTTTCGTGATTATCTGAACGGTCGCGGGGTCACCGCAACGGTGCGGCGGACGCGCGGGGACGATATCGATGCGGCCTGCGGTCAATTGGCTGGTCGTGTGCATGACCGCACGACAGTACGTTTGGGTACCAAGATGATTTCGGTTGCGGTCGAGTCATGAAAGGCGCTGCTGTAACAGTGGTCGCGCTGATTCTGTTAGGCATGGCGCTGCACGCTAGGGCCGAAGGCGCTGACAGCGACCAGGCGGCGACTGCGGCGCGCCTCAATGCGCAATTGGCAGTCGGCTACTTGAAGCAAGGCGACGTCACTACTGCGCGAGAAAAAGTGGATAAGGCGCTACGACAGAACGAACACGATGCGTTCGTTCAGACCGTAGCGGGCCTCGTTTACGAAAGGCTGCAGGAGCGCGATAACGCCGATCGCCACTACGCCCGCGCCGTTAAGCTGGATCCTAAAGATCCGGACTTGCAGAATAATTACGGTGGCTTTCAGTGTCGCAATGGCCGCTCGGGGGATGGTCAGAAGTTATTTGAGCAGGCGGCCCGCAATCCGGTCTACTCGACCCCGGAGGTCGCCTACGCCAATGCAGGCGTGTGTGCGCGCAGTGCAGGCGATAATGCCAAAGCGGAGGCGTACTTTCGCCGTGCTTTGGCCCTGCGCTCTGATTTTCCAGATGCGCTCCTGCAACTGGCGGACCTCAATGTCCAACAGGGTAGCGCACTCGCCGCGCGTGGGTTGCTTGAGCGGTATTTTCAGGTAGCACCGCGCACGCCCGAATCCTTGGCCTTGGCAGTGCGCGTGGAGCGTGCGCAAGGGGATGGGTCGGCTGCACGGCGTTACTTGGATGAGTTGGAGCGGAGTTTTCCAGACGCGCCGCAGGTCCAAGAGCTGCGTCGAGCCCTCGTGCCGTGACAGCCGACGCAATTAATTGGTTTAGCGATGAGCCCGGCGCCATGCTGCTGCGGGCCCGCGAGGCTAAGGGCATAACGGTCGGCAAAGTGGCCGCCGATCTGTTGGTAACGACGGCAGTGGTCGAAGCGATGGAGTCTAATCGTTTCGATGTTTTTGGTGCGCCTGTCTATGCGAAGGGTTTTTTGCGCAAATATGCCCTCTTGGTTGACCTCGATCCCCTGACGGTCCTCGGCGCCTACGATGGCCGCTCGGGTGGTGTGGTCGAGCCGACCTATGTGCTGCGTACGGCGTCGGCACCCGGTCTGCGTCTGCGGGCTCCCTTCCGATTTCGCCTGCCGACGTGGCAGAGGATCGCCACGGTCCTTGCTGTGGTCGTCGTGTTGGTGGGCGGCTACCGTTATTCGGGGTATCGCTCCGGAGCGGCTCGGGCAGTGGTTCCTATGGCGGTGAAGCCGGTGGTGGTGTCGACAGAGAAGGCGACGAGCGAAGTCGACCCCATGCCGACGCAGACCGTGCCCTCTGTATCGTTGCCGACGCATGGCGACGACAACGGCGCACTTTCGCCAGCGCCGATGCAGGCGATGGCGTCTGCGGCCGTAGGCCGTGATGAGCTCAGTATTCGAGGCGTCAAGGACGCTTGGGTCGAAGTGCGTGGCGTTGATGGGACCCGCCTTTTCTACGACCATGTCCGCGGTGGCGAAATGCGCACCGTCCACGGAGCGGGACCGTGGAGAATGTATCTCAGTGACGCTGACGGCGTCGAGGTGAGCCTTGGCGCTCACATTGTGGATGTGCCAGCTTCGCGCCGAAGTGGCGCCGAAGCGCGCTTCGGATTGAAGTCCGATGGCACGATCCTCTGATTAACCGTAAAGGACCCGATGCGTTGAGCGAGCATATTGAGCCGTTACGCGGCATGAATGACGTCCTGCCAGACGAGGCCCGTTGGTGGAACCGCCTTGAGGCAGTTGCACGTGAGGTCTTCTCGAACTATGGCTACCGCGAGATCCGCGTGCCATTGCTCGAGCGTACCCAATTGTTCAAGCGAGCCATTGGTGAGTACACCGATATTGTGGAGAAGGAAATGTTTAGCTTCGAGGACCGTGATGGGCAAAGCCTTGCCCTACGTCCCGAAGCAACGGCGAGCATCGTTCGGGCGGCGATCTCAAATGGGCTCCTGCACAACCAAAAACATCGTCTCTTTACTATTGGTCCAATGTTCCGGGGTGAGCGACCGCAGAAGGGTCGCTACCGGCAGTTCTACCAAATTGATGCGGAGGCCTTCGGTTACGGTGGCCCAGAGGTCGATGCTGAACTGATTCTCATGACTGCCCGTATGTGGAGGCAGTTGGGTATCTCTCGTGTGCGCTTAGAGATCAACTCCTTGGGCACGGCCGAGGCACGGGCGCAGTATCGTGATTTGTTGCGCGAGTATCTGCGCGCCCACGAGGCGCAGCTGGATGCGGACAGTGTGCGTCGCCTGCAGGGCAATCCGCTACGGGTTCTGGACAGCAAAAATCCTGATATGGCTGAACTGATCGCCGCGGCGCCACTGCTGACCGATCATTTAGACGAGGAGTCGCGTGTCCATTTCGAGCGATTGAAAGCGTTGCTCGAGGCTGCCGGTGTTCCGTATACCGTGAACCCGCGCCTCGTGCGCGGCCTCGACTATTACAGTCGCACGGTCTTTGAGTGGGTAACCGATGCGCTCGGATCGCAAAATGCGGTCTGTTCCGGTGGGCGATATGACGGGTTGGTTACTCAACTCGGTGGTGAATCGACGCCGGCGATTGGCTGGGCGATGGGCATGGAGCGTACGATTCTGCTGATGCAGGAACTAGGCTGTGATGCGCCGGTCGAAAGCCCTGACGTGTATTTTGTGATGGCCGGCGCAACAGCATTGGCTCGCGGCCTGCAGTTGGCCGAGGATGTGCGTACGGCAGCTCCAAGGTTGAAATTGGAGACGGATCTCGGAGGCGGGAGTTTTAAGGCGCAATTCAAGCGCGCCGATAAGAGTGGGGCGAAGGTTGCCGTTGTGCTCGGCGACGACGAAGTGGTCCGCGGTGAGGCGAGCGTAAAGCCGCTGCGCGGTGGCGAACAGACGACAATTTCCTTCGATGCGCTAGCGGCGCATCTAGAGGCAATCGTCGCGGGTTAATTCATGAACTCCGTCGGCGACTGCGCGGTATTTCGCGGCATCGGATGACGGACAGCAGGCGGGAGAGAAAGCGTGGAAGAATATCTGTCAGAACGTCAGCAAGTAGAACAGGTCAAGTCGTGGGTCAAAGAGAATGCCGCATGGGCAATCGGCGGCCTTGTACTTGGATTTGTTCTGCTATTCGGCATCAAACAGTGGAAGGTCTACACCGAAAGCAAGGCGCAGGCGGGCGCTGAGCAGTACCAGTTGGTACTGCAGGCGCTGTCGCGTAACGACACCGCGGGTGCCGACAAAATCGTCAAGACCTTGCAGGATGATTACCGACGAACGCCGTACAACGACCTTGCGAACCTTGCCTATGTGCGGTTCGACGTCGAGGCTGGTCGGTTGGAGCCGGCGGCGACCCGATTGCAATCTGTGGTGCAGTCAACCAATGACCCTGAGATGGCGCAGGTGGCCCGGATGCGCCTCGCGCGTGTACAGGCGGCGCTGGGGAAGTTTGATGATGCACTGAAGACCTTGGGTGATGCCACGGGCCCCGCATTTGATGACGTACGTGGCGACGTCTTGTTCCAGAAGGGTGACCGCAGCGCGGCGGTTGTCGCTTGGAACGCTGTCTTGGCCAGTGGTGCGCACCGCGGCGTGGATCGCCAGATTCTTGAATTGAAGATTGGTGCCGCCGGCGGCATCGTCACGGCAGTGCATCCGGACGGCACCCCATGATGCGTATCGCCGGCTTGCTGCGCACGGTCGTTGCAATGACGCTGCTGGGCGGCGTCTTGGCAGCCTGCGATAAGGACAAGGATGTTGAGCCGCCTAAAGCGTTGGTCGCATTTAAAGCCCAAGTCGCCGTAGAGCGTGTATGGACCGCCAGTCTGGGTGGTAAGGATCATCGTCTGCGTTTGGCCTTGGTGCCGGCGCTGGATGAAGGTCATCTCTATGCAGCCGGTGGGGAAGGGCAGGTGGGTGCATACGATGCAGTGAGCGGCCGGTCGCTCTGGCACGTCGTGTCGAAGTTGCCGCTTTCGGCAGGGCCTGGTGCAGGGGCTGGGCTCGTGGTGCTCGGCACATTGGATGGTCGAGTGCTGGCCTTGGACGCAGCCACAGGCGCGCGGCGCTGGTTAATTCGGACTAGTGGCGAAGTGTTGGCGCCACCGACCGTCACTGCCAGCGGCATCTTGTTGCGTACCGTGGATGGCCATTTGCACAATCTGGCGCTGGCAGACGGACGTGAAGTTTGGTCCAACGAGCAACCCGTGCCGGCCTTGACGCTGCGCGGTACCGCCGCACCCACGGTGGTTGGTGATGCGGTGATTGCGGCGTTCGATAACGGCAAGGTTTCTGCGTATGCGCTAACCAATGGCGACATTCTCTGGGACACTGCGGTCAGTCCTTCGCGTGGCAAGACGGAGCTCGAGCGCCTCGTCGATATCGATGGCCCCGTCGTTGCTGAAGGGCACGACTTGTTCGTGGTGGGCTTCCAAGGACGTGTTGCGCAATTGGGTCTCGATACTGGACAAATTTGGTGGTCGCGTGACTCCTCTTCATATCGTGGATTGACGCTTGCGGGTGACAGCCTGTTCGTGACCTCCGCAGACAGTAAGATTTTGGCCCTTTCGCGTCGCGATGGCACAGAGCGATGGACGCAGGATGCGCTGGCGCGTCGTGGTCTGACGCGTCCGGTTGTCGATGGCGATTCGATCGTCGTCGTTGATTTCGAAGGCTTTGTGCATTGGCTGGATCGCTCTACCGGTGCGCTAGTAGGACGGATTGGCACGGCGCGCAAGGCGCGAGTAACCAATGCCCCCATCGCCGGCAACGGCTTGGTTTATGTGCAGAACGACGCCGGTCAGGTGTTCGCTCTGAGGGGGCGCCCGCGGTCTTAACCGCGGACCTCCCACATGCTGCCAGTCATCGCGATCGTCGGTCGACCCAACGTCGGCAAGTCCACCCTCTTTAACGTGCTTACCGGCACCCGCGACGCCATTGTCGCGGATATGCCCGGCTTGACCCGCGATCGCCAATACGGATTCGGCAAGCGTGGTGGCCGCTATATCGTTGTGGACACAGGGGGGCTCGTCGACGCTCCTCTGGGCGTCGAAACCCTCATGGTGCAGCAGACCGAACGTGCGGTCGAAGAGGCGGATCGCATTCTTTTCGTCGTCGACACGCGTTCTGGCCCGACGCCGGAGGACCTCAGCGTGCTTGGGCGCATGCGCAAGGCGGGCAAGCGCGTCTTCCTGGTCGCAAATAAATCCGAAGGGGTTGAGCGAGAGATGGCGGGCCTCGAGTTCCATTCTTTTGGACTGGGTCAACCGATACCGATTTCTGCCGCGCATAACGAGGGCATCGATGCGCTGGTGCTAGAAATGCTGGCGGGCATTCCAGTGGAGCCTGAGCCTGAGCCGAGCCGTGAGGAACCGATCCGCATCGCGGTAGTCGGGCGTCCGAATGTTGGCAAGTCAACGCTGATCAATCGCTTGATTGGTGAAGAGCGCGTCGTGACGTTTGATGAGCCAGGCACTACCCGCGACAGCGTGTATGTTCCATTCGAGCGTGACGGGCATAGCTACATATTGATCGATACGGCGGGCGTGCGGCGTCGTGCGCGTGTGGAAGAAGCCGTTGAGAAGTTTTCGGTGATCAAGGCGCTGCAAGCAATCGATGAGGCGCACGTCGTCATCGGCGTTTTGGACGGCCATGAAACCGTTGCTGACCAGGACGCGCACTTGCTGGGACACGTCGCTGAGCGCGGCCGCGCCTTGCTGCTGGCAGTCAATAAGTGGGACCACATACCGGCTGATCAACGCGATCACATGCGCAATCAGCTGGAATTGAAGTTACCGTTCCTAGACTTCGCACAGCGCCATTTTATCTCTGCGTTGCACGGCACTGGCGTCGGCGATTTGCTGTCGCAAGCGCGGCGTGCGGCGCGTGCATCCATGAAGGATCTGGCCACCCCGGAATTGACGCGGGTACTGGAGGCGGCGCTCGAGGCGCACCAGCCACCACTCGTGCGCGGTCGCCGCATTAAATTGCGCTATGCCCACCAGGGAGGAAAAAACCCTCCCGTGATCGTGATTCATGGCAATCAAGTCGTGCATGTGCCTGAAGCGTTTCGCCGGTATCTGGTGAACACGTTCCGGGAAGCCTTTAAGCTGCATGGCACGCCAGTACGGGTTGTGTTTCGGTCGGACGTGAACCCGTTTGCGGGTAAACGCAACGTACTGACCCCGCGGCAAGTATCCAAGCGACGTCGCTTGATCAAACACGCAAAGGGTCGCTGAGACACGAGGGATAATACATCCGCCGTTGCGGCGGGTGCGGCGTCTGTGCACGCAGAAGAGACCATTTGCGAATGATTCGCGTGCTGCCAGTACCGAACCGGTCAGATCAGGCGTTCTGTGATCTTCGCGCGCACGCGCCCCTGCCCTAAACGGGCTTCAATCGTATCGCCGATTGCGACTGCGTCGCTGCTGCGTACCACAGGCCCGTTGAGGTGGCTGACGATTGCGTACCCGCGTTCCAAGGTCGCCAGGGGGCTGACGACTTGCAGCGTGCGTACCGCGCCTTCAAAACGACTGCGGTGGCTGCGCAACTGGCTGGCGATTGCTCGGGCCAGTCGCTGCGCGCGCGCCTGCAGCGCGTCGCTGCGCTGGGCCAGTTGGCGCCCCGGATGCACCAGCGCCAGCCGACCGCCGAGCCAGCGCAGATGGCCCGAGCGGGCATCTTGGGTGCGGCGCCAAGCGCCGACCAGCCGCACTTCCAGTTCATCCAGACGCTGCATCCGTTCGCGTAGGCGCAGGCGGGGGTGCGCTTGTCCGAGCCGGCGGCCCAGATAGGCGAGTCGATCCGAATGACCGCGTAGGATGCGTCTGGAGACGGAGGCGAGGCGGTTGCGGTGCGCTTCCAAGGTGCGTCGCCACTCGGCCTGATCAGGTGCGACCAATTCGGCTGCGCCGGACGGGGTCGGTGCGCGCAGGTCGGCGGCGAAGTCCGCGATCGTGGTGTCGGTCTCGTGGCCGATACCGGCAACCACGGGGATTTGGCAGGCCCGGATGGCGCGCGCAACAATTTCCTCGTTGAAGGACCAGAGGTCTTCCAGTGAGCCGCCGCCGCGGGCGAGGATCAGCACATCGACCTCGGCGCGCGCTGAGGCGAGCGCGAGCGCCCGTGCAATCTCGGCGGCCGAGCCGGCGCCCTGGACGGGAACCGGATACAACAACACGGGGATCGACGGGAAGCGCCGCTTCAGAACGTGGAGGATGTCGCGTAGGGCAGCGCCCGCGGGGGACGTGATCAGTCCAATTCGGCGGGGTAGGCGCGGCAGCGGGCGCTTGGCCGCGGTATCGAACAGGCCTTCGGCCGCGAGATTGGCTTTGAGTTCCTCAAAGCGACGGCGCAGGGCCCCCTCACCGGCGTCTTCCAGGTAATCGACGTTGAATTGGAAGCTGCCGCGCGCGGGATAGACGCCGGCTTTGCCAAAGACGAGTACCCTTAGCCCATCCCGAGGCGCGACCGGGGCGCGCAGCGCCTTGCTCTTCCAGAGGGTGCAGGAAATCTGGGAAACATCGTCTTTGACCGTAAAGTACCAGTGCCCGGAGGGGTACCGCTTCACGTTGGACAGTTCGCCCTCGAGCCAAAGTGCCGGCAGGCCACCATCGAGCACGAAATTTGCCTCGAGGCAGAGTCGGGAGACCGAATAGACGTCGCGAAGAGGTGGGCTGGACATGGGGATAGATATTAACTCGACTGAGGCGAACTCTTTGATTTACGTAACACCTTTACTCGGGTACAGTACTGCGCTTTACCAAGGCTCCCCGGCGGAGCCGACCGCGCCGCGTAGGCCCCGCCGCACCGAGTTGCGGCAGAGGACTGCCCATGCGAATTGATCAAGAAGCGCTGACCTTTGATGACGTTCTGCTCGTTCCGGCTTATTCGGACGTGCTGCCCCGTGACGTCGATTTATCCACCCGCTTGAGTCGCAACATCCGGCTCAACATGCCAACGGTGTCGGCAGCGATGGATACGGTGACCGAGGCACGACTCGCCATTACCATGGCGCAGGAAGGTGGCATCGGTATTGTGCATAAGAACATGAGCGCAGCCGATCAGGCGCGCCAGGTGTCGCTCGTCAAGAAGTACGAGAGCGGGGTCATCTCCGACCCCATCACGGTGACCCCCGACAAGACCATTCGCGAAGTCATTGAACTGACGCAGGCGAAGGGCATTTCCGGTGTGCCTGTGGTGACCGTATCCGGTGAAGTTGCCGGCATCGTGACGCACCGTGATCTGCGCTTCGAGCGCAACTTCGATGCGCCGGTGACGACGGTGATGACGAACAAAGATCGGCTGATTACAGTCCGTGAGAACGCACCCAAAGAAGAAGTGCTGTCACTGCTCCATCGTCATCGTATTGAAAAAGTGCTCGTGGTTGATGCGGCCGGTCTGCTCAAAGGGATGATCACGGTCAAAGATTTTCAGAAGGCCAAGGAATTCCCGCGCGCCTGCAAAGACTCCAGTGGCCGTCTGCGCGTTGGCGCGGCGGTGGGAACTAGCCCTGATACCTTGGATCGCGTTGCACAGTTGGCAGAGGCCGGCGTCGATGTGATCATCGTCGACACGTCGCATGGGCACTCCAAGGGCGTTATCGACATGGTTGCACGCGTCAAGAAAGCCTTCCCGCATGTTGACGTGATCGGCGGCAACATCGTCACGGCCGCGGCCGCGCTAGCGCTTGTGGATGCTGGCGCCGATGGGGTCAAAGTGGGCATAGGCCCAGGCTCGATCTGCACAACGCGCATTGTGGCGGGTGTGGGCGTGCCACAGATCACAGCCGTTTCCAATGTCGCTGCGGCGCTCGCCGCGTGCGGAGTGCCGTTGATTGCGGACGGTGGCGTTCGCTTCTCTGGCGACATTGCCAAGGCCATCGCAGCTGGTGCGCACTCGGTGATGATCGGCGGACTGTTTGCGGGCACCGAAGAGTCGCCGGGTGAGGTGGAGTTGTATCAGGGAGGCTCTTACAAGTCTTACCGCGGCATGGGTTCGCTCGGCGCAATGGCGCAGCGCCACGGCTCTGCGGATCGCTACTTCCAGGCCGACACTGCGGGCGAGTTGGAGAAGCTCGTCCCCGAAGGGGTCGAGGGTCGAGTTCCCTATAAGGGCAGCTTGGTCTCGATCCTGCATCAGCTGTCTGGGGGACTGCGAGCCGCGATGGGTTACACCGGTAGCCATGACATCGAGGAATTGCGCACCAAACCGCGCTTCGTACGAATCACGAATGCGGGTGTGCGCGAAAGCCACGTGCATGACGTGAAGATCACGAAGGAAGCACCGAATTACCGCGTGAGCTGAACCGTGACTGCTGACATTCATGACCATCGGATTCTGATTCTAGATTTCGGTTCGCAGTACACCCAATTGATTGCGCGGCGCGTCCGCGAACTGGGCGTGTACTGCGAACTGCATCCTTGGGACATGAGCGACGCCGAAATCCGCGCTTTTGCGCCGATGGGCGTCATTCTCTCGGGCGGACCGGAGACGGTGACGATTGCTGGCACGCCACGCGCCCCGGCTGTCGTGTGGGCGTTGGGGGTGCCCGTGCTCGGCATTTGCTATGGCATGCAGACGATGGCGCAGCAACTGGGTGGCTTGGTGGAGCCGCATGACACCAAGGAATTTGGCTACGCTGAGGTACGCGCCCGCGGCCATTCGCAATTACTCAAAGACATCGAAGACCGGGTGAACGATCAAGGCCATGGTCTGTTGGATGTCTGGATGAGTCACGGTGACCGCGTGGTCGTTGCGCCCGACGGTTTTAAGGTCATCGCCTCAACACCGGACCTGCCGATCGCCGCCATGGCCGATGAAACGCGCCATTATTATGGCTTGCAGTTCCATCCTGAGGTCACGCACACCACCCAGGGCGAGCGGATCTACTCACGCTTCGTGCATGAAATTTGCGGCTGTGGTACGTCCTGGAATCCCGGTAGTATTATCGAAGATGCGATTGGGCGTGTGCGTAAGCAGGTGGGTAACGCGCAGGTATTGCTGGGCCTGTCCGGTGGTGTCGACTCGTCGGTGGTTGCGGCCTTATTGCATCGCGCGATCGGTGCGCAACTGACCTGCGTCTTCGTGGATCATGGTTTGCTGCGTCACCGGGAAGGTGACCAGGTGATGGCTATATTTGCGCAGAATCTAGGCGTCAAAGTGATCCGCGTCGATGCAGAAGCTCGCTTCTTATCCGAGTTGGCGGGGGTCAGCGATCCCGAGGCGAAACGGAAATTGATCGGTCGCCTGTTCGTTGCAGTATTCGACGAGGAAGCGCAGAAGCTCCAGAGCGCTTCGGGTCCGCAGGTCGAATTCTTGGCGCAGGGAACTATTTATCCCGATGTGATTGAGTCGGCAGGCGCGAAGACCGGTAAAGCGCACCTGATCAAGAGTCACCACAACGTGGGCGGATTGCCTGCCCATATGAAATTGAAGTTGGTGGAACCGCTCCGGGAGCTGTTCAAGGACGAGGTGCGTCGTATTGGGGTGGAGCTGGGCTTGCCGCGCGAGATGGTCTTTCGCCATCCTTTCCCAGGACCAGGTCTCGGTGTGCGCATCCTCGGCGAGGTGACCAAGGCTGCGGCGGATACGCTGCGGTTGGCGGATGCTATTTTTATAGAAGAACTCCGCAAAGCCGACTGGTATGACCAGACGAGTCAGGCGTTTGCCGTCTTTTTGCCCGTCAACTCCGTTGGAGTGACTGGGGATGGCCGCCGCTATGCGCCGGTGATTGCGTTGCGTGCCGTGCAAACGATCGATTTTATGACCGCGCGTTGGGCGCGGTTGCCTTATGAGTTGCTCGAGAAAGTCAGCCTAAGAATCGTCAACGAGATCGCTGGCGTCTCGCGCGTGGTGTACGACGTTTCGGGGAAGCCACCGGCCACGATCGAGTGGGAATGATTCGGCGTCTTTCGGGGTCTATCGAGATCTATCGAAAATTGATTCTAAGTGGTTGTCGCGTATAGAAAAAGTCTGTCGAGATCTATCGACATCTATCGAGGGGATGGGCTCCAGTCTGACGGTAAATCTGACGGTAAAAAATGGAGCCATGCATCGAACCGATTTTTTACCGTCAGACTGAAGTGGACTGTGACGGTAAAAAATAAGTAGAAAAATCTTTTAAAAACAATGACTTAGGTCGTTTGTTGTGTTCGTTTTTTCTTGACGGTAAAATCCGCACGAACGGAGGTGCGACGATGCTGTCAGACGGGACGTTGAGAGGTCTCAAGCCAGAGGCCACGGCCTACAAAGTGGCCGACCGGGACGGGATGTACGTGACCGTCTCGCCCAAGGGCACGATCACGTTTCGGCTGGACTACCGCCTCAATGGCCGGCGCGAGACGCTCACGGTGGGCCGCTACGGTGCCAAGGACGGCATCTCGTTGCTGATGGCGCGGGAGCGCTGCATGGAAGCGCGGCGTGCTATCGCCGAAGGTCAGTCCCCCAGCCAGGAAAAGCAGCGCGAGAAGCGGCGCATGGCCGAGGCCAAGACCTTCGAGCAGTTCACCAACCGCTGGCTGGAAGAGGCCAGGATGGCGGACAGCACCAAGTCGATGCGCAAGAGCATCATCGACCGGGACATCATGCCGGCGTTCCGCAGTCGGCTGCTGGCGGAGATCGGCCCCGAAGACCTGCGCAACCTGTGCGCAAAGGTCAAGGAACGCGGCGCGCCCGCCACCGCCGTGCATGTGCGTGACATCGTCAAGCAAGTGTTCAGCTTCGCGGCACTGCATGGCGACAAGGCGCCGAACCCCGCAGACGAAGTCGGCCCCTCGTCGATTGCGACGTTTGTGGCCAAGGATCGAGCGCTGTCGCCGTCCGAGATCCGCGTCATGCACCGCGTGCTCGACACCACGGCGACGCTGCCGACCATCCGCCTGGCGCTACGCCTGGTCCTGCTCACGCTCGTGCGCAAGAGCGAGCTCATTGAGGCCACTTGGAACGAGATCGACTTCGAGAACGCCGTCTGGACGATCCCGAAGAGCCGCATGAAGGCGGGCAAGCCCCACAACGTCTACCTGTCACAGCAGGCGCTGGACATCATGGTGGCGCTTCGCACCTGTGCCGGAGGCTCGCGGTTCCTGCTGCCCTCGCGGTATGACGCCGATCGCTGCATGTCGAAGGCGACCCTCAACCGGGTGACCCAGGTCGTGGTCGAGAAGGCCAAGGAATCTCGCTTGCCGCTGGAGTCGTTCACCGTGCACGACCTGCGTCGGACGGGCTCCACCATCCTGAACGAACTGGGCTTCAACAGCGACTGGATCGAGAAGTGCCTGGCACACGAGGACGGCCGCTCATCGCGCGGTGTCTACAACAAGGCCGAGTACGGTGAGCAGCGGCGCCACATGCTGCAGGAATGGGCGGACATGATCGACGCCTGGGTTGCCGGCGAATCGCACACGCCCACTCTGTTGCCGCCGACGATGAAGGTGGTTACTACGACGGCGCCGCTATGACAGGGTGACAGTGCAAATTCCCACCGCGCAGGCTAGGGGTCAACGACTTCCCGCTAACAACTGCCACTCATGCCTCGTGATTCCAGCGATAGCTGACCTTCAGATGGTTGAATTGCTGCCAGCCAATTCGTCGTTCGAATTGAAGACGCCCCAAGACAATCCCGGGCGAGATTCCTATCCGGTCAGCGAAATCGCGAATCATCCGCTCGCTGATCACGGGTTGTGCCAACAAAGTCTTGAACTCAGACGGGGGAATGAGTACATCACGGGAGAAGACGTCCGCTTCCCGCTCCTCCTGAGGGTTTAGTCCGTCCTCCCCCAAGATATCCAAGAAGATCATCCGCTTGCCGTGCTTCGTGAGGTGACCTGCCTCATGAAAAAAAGAAAACCACAGCTTGTCGTCCGTCTTGCCCCGAAGGCTCAACATGATGAGAGCCTTATTCGTGCCCAGCCACTTCGTCGCACCGCTGACAGGGCAGCCCTTAGGCGCGGGCGCTAAGACGACGGCGACACCCACGCGGGCGCATTCCTCGGTCAGCCGTGGAATGAACAACTTGGGATCCCGTTCGGCCGTCAGCGTACGGATCCTCTGGAGGGCAGACTCGAACTCATCCCCGTCAAAGTCGCCTAGACGCATGTCTTCAGCTGCGCGCTCTCCGCATCGAAGCCATGCGCTGACTGCAGCAGGAGTTCGGATCAGCTTCTCAGAAGCGCGGTAAGCCGCAACCGGACGCTCGTACTGCTCGCGCCAAGCATCGACGTCCGCCACGCCGAAGTAGCGTAAACATTCGAAGACCTGCTGGGCCTTGTCTTTTGCCTTTCTGACCCAGCCAAACTTCACCATCTCGGAGAGTGGGAGCTCCTTGAGCCAATCGATATGCTTGGCGAGCGACTTGACTGATTCCTGCCTTGCCACGTGCTCGCGGTACTGAGCCTCTAGGTTGAGCCAAAAGCGAGCGGTGCTGCCCAGCACTCGCTCGAGGCGCAGTGCAGTCTCTTCGCTGATGGGCGCCTTTCCCTTGAGCAGCAAGTTGACGTGCTTGGTGGTGAAGCCCGTGCGCTTCGCGAGGTCGGCCTGCGTCCAGCCGCGCTCTTCCAGCAAATCGTTGATCGACTCGCCAGGAATGGCAACCCAATCGGGAGCAAATTCCGCCAGCGACTCGTAGGTCCGTAGTGCAGCCTCAGTCATGGTAGTCCTCTGTTTCAATGATGGTGATCTCCGCGACCTGCGACCAGTCGATCGAACCGTCCTCCTTGAGCGGCGGGGGCTGAAGTGTTGGCTTGAAGATCAATCGCGTTCCTTTGTGCAAGTCCACTGCAAACTGCCCGGCTCGGTCGTAGCTCAGGGGATGAGGCCGGCCGATCGCAAGCTCGCTGACCACTCTTGCCGCATGAAGCTCGCTCAAACGGCGTTGCAGCTTCTTCGCTGACTCCATCCCCAGCTTCTTGACGGCCAACTTGGTGTGCTTGCACAAAGCCTCGACGTGTTCGTCTTCGTAGGAGACTCTCATCGAAGTAGTTTACCAGAATGGTTAATGGAAGCGAAAATTCGAAGGGAGGCCAGATCAAGTGTGTCGACCGCGAATGTCCGTCTCCGGCGCGCCTAGCTGCCACCATTGCCAGCCAACGTCTTCCGGCGCCGAAAGTCTGGCGCCGGCGCCTTTTTTACAGCGTCAGCACCCCCTGTCTGCCGTCGGCTCCGCAGCCAGGCTTCGACCTCGGCGAGGTCCCACACGACGCAGCGCGCGGTGAGGAAGAAGCGCTGGGGAAAATCCCCGCGTCGTTCCAACTCGTAGATCGTCGAGTCGGCCAGCGGCACGATCTGGCGTAGCTCGCTGCGGCGGATCGTGCGTCGCAACTGAGCCGGATCGGTCAGCGCTGCCTGGGACAACTCCCGGATCGCCCTGGCGTCGAACGACCCTCTGGGCTGGCGCGCCCGGATGGCTTCGCGGGCATGCCTGGCCCGCTCCGAGCCCTGCATTTTCAGATCGGCATCGGCGTCCGCCACCGTGCTCGCGGTGCCGGCCGCCGTCGGCGCCTGATCGATGCACTCGTTCGCTCGTTTCATCCTGACCCCCGCACTCGGTCGATGCGCCACCTGGCACTCCGGCATCGCGCCGCCCTTGGCAAGGCTGCCGCTCGACCTCTACACACCGTTTCGATCCCGCGTGGCCGCCATCGCAATGGCGTCCCGCGGCCCCGCGAGGGCCCTCTGGCCGACCGTGACGGCGTCGTTCGCCATGGGTCGCCGGCCTTCGGCATCTATCGATAGCCCTCATGTTTTCGGTTACGGAATCTGGCCGAAAAGTGTCGGCACCGGATGCCATGTCCCCTCTAAGTTGTTGATATAGCTGCAATTTACCTATTCAGTATTCCCGTCTTGAGATCGCTTTTCACCCCATCCGCAACCGATGGGGAACGAAATGGCGCTCAAGCCTGGGGATGGTCTCGACAAGTGGGAAATTGCAGTCGCGAAAAAAGTGGTGGGTGAATTCCGAAGGCGGTCGCGGAGCCTCGGGCGGGAAGGGTTCGACGACCTGGTCCAGGACTGCCTGCTGCACTGGATCGGGGTGCGCAGGAAGCTGGCACCCGATCCGGACAATCCACCGGTGGGCTACATGGCGCAGGTCCTGCGCAACAAGCTCACAGACTTCATGCGCGAGCAGGGCGCGGAAAAGCGCGCCGGTGGCCTGGGCGCGATCTCACTCGACGCCACGGTCGACGGTTCCGAGGACGGCACGACGCTGGCCGAGTCGCTGGACGCGTCCGAGTCCACGCAGGCGGGCGAGATGGGTGAAACCCACCGCCACCACGTGCGCATGGATCTTCTGCGTGCCATGGCGCGGTTGACGCCATCCCAGCAGCGCCTGTGCGTGATGCTCGGCGCGGAAGGCCTGTCGGTCAAAGAGGCTGCCGAGCAGCTCCGAATACCGCGCGGCACCCTCTACGAAGAGATCAAGCGGATCCGCAAGGTCTTTGCGGATCATGGGCTTGGAGGCTATTTGAAGGGCTGAGCCGACACTTTTCGAGGCGATTCCGTATGCCTGATCAGGGACCTGAATAGGCACGGAATCGATGATCAAGTTCACCATCACCAGTACCAAAGGGGGTGTCGGCAAGACGACGCTCACCGCCAATCTGGGGGCGCTGCTGGCCGACATGGGCCTGCGCGTCCTGCTGATCGACGCCGATGTCCAGCCGTCGCTGTCGAAGTACTTTCCCCTGTTGGCGCCGCAGCCGGCGGCCGGGTTGACCGAGGTCATCGTCCGTGGCCAGGTGACGGCCGCGTGCATCACGCCGACCGTGTTTCCGAACCTGCACATCGTGGTCTCGGATGACCCGGAGGGTCATCTGCCCAACTGGCTGCTCAACCGCATCGACCGCGGATTTCGCCTTCGCTTCGCGCTGCAGTCACCGGCGGTGGCCGGTCACTACGACTGCGTGCTGATCGACACGCAAGGCGCGATCGGTCCGTTGCAGGACGCCGCCGTCATGGCTGCCGACATCCTCGTCTCGCCGATCACCCCGGAAATCCTGTCGGCGCGCGAGTTCAAGGACGGCACGATGGAGTTGCTCGACAGACTGGAGCCCGGCAGTGCGCTCGGCGCCACGCTGGGGCCGGTCAAGGCGGTGATCTATCGACAGGACCGCACCTCGGATGCCCGCTTGATCGCCAGCGGGATCCGTGAAGACTTCATCCGTCTGAAGGGCCGGGTGTCGGTGCTCGACACCGTGGTGCCGCATGCCAAGGCCTACAAGGAAGCCGCGACGCTGCGCATACCGGTGCATCGCCATGAACGCCGCCGCGATGGCGTGATGCCGAGTGCCAGCACCGTCATGCACCAACTCGCGTGGGAACTCATCCCGAGTCTGCAGGGCGTACTCGCCGACGAGCCTCAGGTTGAGGAGCCGTCGTCATGAGCCACAAGGTTTCCGTCGATGAGCGTCGCCGGCTCGTGGCGCAGTCCCTGCTGGTGGGCAACCCGGGCAACAACGCGCGTGACCTCCCGGGTGTTGCCGATGCGCGTGCCTCGCACGATCAGTTCGAACACCAGATCGAGCTGACGGTCGATGACATCCGGCCCTACGAGAACAACCCGCGCCGTTCAGCGAACGTCAAGTTCGACGACATCAAGGAGTCGATCCGCACCGGCGGACTGAGGTCGCCATTGACGGTGACGCAACGACCAGGGGAGTCTCACTTCATCGTCGAGGCCGGTGGCAACACCAGGCTGCTTGCGCTGCAGCAACTGTGGTCAGAGACGCGGGACCCTCGATTCCGCCAGCTCGTGGTGCTGTTTCGGCCATGGAAGTCGGAGAGCCACGTCCTCACCGCCCACCTCATCGAAAACGAGCAGCGCGGTGAGATGAGCTTCTGGGACAAGGCCACCGGCATCGTGGCGCTCAAGCACCGACTGGAAACAGAGCAGGGACGGCTGCTGACCCTGCGCCCGCTGGAGGATGCACTCCATGCCCTTGGTCTCGCGGTCAACACGGCGACGCTCGGGCTGTATCTGTTTGCCACTGAACGGCTCCGTACCCTCGGTGAGGCCGTGGCCGGCCTGGCTGGTCTGGACGTCAAGACCCTGCAGCCCAGGCTCAACGCGATCAAGCGGTACGCACTGGCCAGGCAGTCATCGTCCGAGGATGCGCTGTACGACACGGTCTTCGAGCCCGTATTCAGGCGCATCGCCGACAAGTACCCGCATACCGGCGAGTTCAGCGTCGCCGCCACCTGCGAGGCGTGCGAAGCGGCAATGGCCGCGTACCTTGGCGAACCAGTCGATACGCTGCGCGAAGGACTCCGCCCGGCATCGGCGCGTGGAGGGCAGGGTGAGCCTCCTGCACATCGGACCGAGGCGACGGCCACGCCATCCATCGTCGAAACGGTGGCGCCCACTGTGCACGCCGATGCCCCGCCGCCTGAACGCGACGATCTGCTGCGGCGCGCGCGCGCCTTCGCCGATGTCGTGGGTCTCAGCGACTGTGTTCAGCCGGCGCCAATGTCGTCCGCCGGCTTCCGGCTCGCTCCGATTCCAGATCCTGGCGCAGCAGCACCGGCGCGGCAACGTGCTTGGGGGCTGCTCGCAGGTGTCAGCGGCCAGGTCGACAGCGAGGCGCTTGCTTCTGTATCTCTCGATCAGACCTTCCTGCTCTGGCTGGTCGACCCGGCCGATGCATCAGCCACAGCGTTCTGGGAGGTTCTGGCATGCCTCAGGCGGACGCATCGTCCGACCGGCGGACCAGATGCCGGAGGCAACGCGGCGCTGACCCGGGGGGAGGCTTGATGCTTCCGCTTCACGACACGCAGGTTCGCCTCGTCCTGCTCAACCACGTCACCCTGCGCCTGGCAGACGCGAGGCCCGACGAACTGGATGCCGTCGGCATTGCCAACGAGCAGCTCGATCGCCTGCGTCAACTGTCTGCGCTCGATCTCAATCGGCTGGCAGCCATGCGCACGCTGACCATCGGCATCGCCCTGGATGGGGAGGCTTTGCAGGCCGGCTTGCGCACTGTCGCCCTCGTGAAGGAGGCCAAGGCGCTGGAGGCGTATTTCATCCGCCACGGCGCGTCGACCCAGCTGATGAGCGCGCTCTTCAAGATTCGCCGCAAGCTCACCTTGAAGTTCCGCCGAGATCTCGACGTTCGCCGGCCTTCAGGGCGTGTGCCTCTGCCGGATTACGCCACGCGCGAACGCATCTATCAGGTCTGGCGAACGATCGGCGACCCGGCGCCGCGCATCCGCTACTACCAGTTGCACCAGGCCTTCACGCACCTGCCGATCGCCGTGTTGGAGGTGGTCATCCGCGATTTCGAGGCGGACGCATGAACGCACGCATCGAATCCCGCGGCATCACCACCGAGCTGCTGCTGGAGGTCTTCGACATTCCGGTCAGCTTCCATCGTTGCCTCGTGCCGGTGGCCGGCGGCGTGACGCCGGCACTGATGCTGTCTCAGGCCATCTGGACCAGCCAGGCACTTGAGCCCTCGGCGGGCGGTTGGTTCATGCGGTCACAGGAGCAATGGACGCAGGAGACCGGCCTGTCCCGCTGGGAACAGGAGACGGCAAGGCGTGCTCTGCGGCGGGCCGGTCTGCTGGAAGAGCGACGCCTGGGCATGCCGGCAAAGCTCTGGTTTCGGGTGTGCGCCGACGTTCTCATGCACGCCCTCCAGGCGAGTGTCGACCGAGGGGGACGGTGACGATGGAGGGGACTGGCCATGGCTGATCAATCGGGCAACGCTTCGTGCGACCCGTCGGCCTGGGAGCCATCCAACCGTACCACGCCGCTGTCCGTCATCTGGTCGCTGCTCGGGCGCCATATCGCGTTTCACCGGCGCTTGGTCGACCTGACCGACAACGTCAAGGCGGCGCTGCTGTTGTCGCAGTCGATCTACTGGACGCGCCGTGGCAGGGACATCGCCCTGAACGGCGGGTGGTTCCACAAGACCACCGAGCAGTGGTCCTGGGAAACCGGCTTGTCGGCCAAGGAGCAGAGCAGTGCACGGGTTGCGCTGAAGGTGCTCGACCTGGTCGATGAACGTCGCCTGGGGATTCCTGCCCGCCTGCACTTCCGACTCAACACGGAGCAGTTGGGCAGCCTCCTCGCCGAGCGGATCGCTGTCGATCCGCGCACTGCCGACTGGAATGACATGGTTCTTGTGGCCGAGATGCTGGGGCCGTCAGTGGCCTATCACCGCGCGCTGGCGGGCATCGCCGGCGGCGTGCATGCCGGGCTCATGCTGTCGCGGGCGCTGTACCTCACGCGGCTGCAACACCGACGCCAGCTCGATGCCTGGGTCTGCAACTCCGCCGCCCGGTGGTCCGAGGAAATCGGGTTGACCCGCCGCGAACAGGAGACGGCACGTCGCGACCTGGGCCGCGCGGGCGTCTGGGAAGAAGCGCTGCGGGGCATACCGCCCAGCTTGGTTGCTCGTGTCCGGCTGGACTGCCTGCTGTCGCTGCTGACGGATGGTGCGCCAGCGACCGCGTTCGGCGCCGCTCGGGAAGCAAGGCAAGTCTGCGTGGACACCGCAGGCAGCCTTGCACAGAAGGGCGAATCAAGCCTGTGGCATCCCCACATCGTTGCCTCGCCGAAACCGCCATCCCTGATTCACCCAATCCGCCATCACTGTGTCGACGAAAGCGCCACTCCTCTAATTGAACACAGTACATGTGAATCAGTACAACAACCACAAAGCACGTCGCGCGAAGCGAATGCGCCAGGCCTCGCGGCCGGTGGTGGTGACCTGATCTTTCCCGACCGGATGCTGCCGGAGGAGTGTGCTGCGGCCCGCCTGCTGCTGCGCCAGAGCGGTGAACAGGCCCAGGTGCTCCTTGACGAACTGGCCGGGCGGCTGCAGACCAATGGTGTGCGCAGTAGCCCAGTGGCCTATCTGCGCGGCCTCGTCAACCGAGCCGCTGCCGGCAGCTTCGTGCCGGAACTCGCCCCTCGGATTGCATCTGAGCGCCGACAGCGTCTGAAGGCCGCTGACCAGCGTCGTGAGCGCGAGGCCGAGGAACGGCGACTGGAGGCCGAACGTGCCACGCCCGAGTACCAGGCCAGGACCCGCGCCCAGCGCGAAAAGATCAGCCGGTTGCTAGAGGACATGAAGCAGCGCATGGGCCCGGGCCTGCAGCAATGAATGAAAGCCGCCGTCCCATCGATCAGCCGCATTCCATCCCAACTCAAGGAGATCTCTATGCCCACGCCAGACACTACTTCATCGCCCACCTTACCGACGCTACCCACGCCGCTCGCATCGCCGACGGCGACCACGTTGGGCCAACTGGCGGACGAGACGCCCGACGTCATGACGCTGCACACCCAGGACGCCTTCCGGATGTTCACGGGACGGGCTGCCGATTCGCAGACCAAGGCGCCCGCTATTCCGGGCGGCCGGCGGTTCGCCGCCGTACTCAAATCGATCTGGTACCTGTCGGCCAATGACAACCCGTATGCCGACTGGATCCTGATCCGCGTGTACCAGTCGCTGGTCACCATCCGGGCCCAGATGGCGCAGGCCATCGCCGTGCGCGAGGCCGAATTCGAAGGGCTGCGCCGCAAGGGGCTCAGCCTGTCGGTGCTGAGCTCACGCAGCCCGGCCACCGTCGCATTGGGTTTTCGCAGTCCGTACGGGTACGCCACCGCGGAGGCGATCGTGGAATTCGACTACCACGTGCGGATGGTCAAGACACTGGTGCTCAAAGACCGTCTCAGCGACGGTGATGGTCGTGCAGCCATCCGCGAAGTCGGACGTGGTCTGCGCGCGCTGTTCCTGGAGCCGATCCGCTGGGAGCGTCTCCTGCTGCGCGAGGAAATGCTGCCCTTGAGCCGGAGCGACTTCCTTCCCGGTGCCGATGACCTGGCGCGGCAGCGGATGCACATTGCGGTGACGCTGTTTGGTGAGGTGCCTCGTGCGGTCTTCACCGGCGACGACGCGCCCAGACATTCGCAGCGACGGATCACGCCCACCGCGGCCGAGCTGCGGCTGCTGAGGCAGGCGTCGCTGAGCATCGACGCGCAGCCCGAGCCGGCGACCCCGCCTGCGGGACAGCTGCTGTGACCGGCACACAAGCGTCGGTCGGGTACCAGCCCAGCAGGCCCGAGCTGCGGATGCTCGGTGCCGTCGCGCGCCAGTCGATCTGCGACGCCTGGCAGCGGGGCGCGGACCGCACTGTGTTTCATGGCTACAGCATCGAAACCCGGCGCATCGGCAGGGCCGACGATGGCCATCCGCTGCTCGTCCTGACCTTGCGGAACACCGGCGTCGGCGGTGTGCTGGATCGACTTTTCATTGCAGTTGCATCGCACCCGATTCCGGGTTCAGCATTCCACATCAGCTTCGATTGGACGCGCGCTTCGGCGTCGCGCCGAACCGAATCTCTCGTTGGCTGTGTCAGCCCGTTTGATGCGCGTCATGCATCGCCCGAATCCGGTCAGATCTCCTGAAAACCGGGAGCCGCAAGGCTCGGAGATGTTGTCAGTCGCTTCAACCCAGTCGGGGAGTCCCATCCCCGCACTGGGGGTGGTCTCTCCTTTTCCATGTGTTCCATGTCCATAGGAGGCCATCATGTCCGAGTCATCTCAAGCCAGCAGCCCGTCGTCCTTCTTCAATCTGCACGTTGAAGGCGTCGGCTATCTCAATCGTGTTCGCACGATCAAGCCGAAGAAAGGTCAGGAGTTCCTGGCCTGCACCGTCGCCGCCCTCCGTGGCAGCGACAGTGATGTCAGCTACACGAAGTTCGACTGCCGTGTCAGCGGTGCTGACGCCCAGGAAGTCGTCAAGCGGTTGGAAGCTGATGTGATGGCCGAAAAGGCCGTGATCATCGGTTTCAGGATCGCTGACATCTACCCCGAAATGTTCACCTTCGAAAAGGGTGAAAGGAAGGGGCACCCTGGCGTCGCCATCAAGGGGCGTCTGCTGCGCATCAAGTTCGCCAAGGTCAACGGCGAGTCCATCGATGTGCCGCAGCCCGCCCGGCCCTTGGAGCGCGACAGCGTTCCGTTCTGACCGCGCGACGTTCGTCGTCGTTCCATCCCTTGGGGAGTCTTCTCCCCAAGGGGCGGAGCTCTCCGATTTCTTGATGAGGAGAGTTCCATGTGTCCGAAGATCGAATCGTTGTCAGATACCGACTTGCTTGGCGTGTTGGTCGGCCCTCGCCATGCAGTCCATCTGTTGAGGGATTCCAGTGGCAGCCTGTCCCAGTTGCTGCACGAGCCGTTGCCGGTCGAGTACGCACAGCCCCGGGTCGCCTCGAAGCTGAAGGCAGCCGCCGAGTTGGTCCGTCGTTCCTTGGTCGAGGCCATCGCGCACAAGGATGTGCTGGCCTCACCCGCTGAAGTTCGAACCTTCCTGCGCGTCACATTGGCCAAGCGAGACCACGAGGTCTTCATGGTGCTGTTCCTGGACGCGCAGAACCGGGTCATCGCTTCGGAAGAGATGTTCCGGGGGACCTTGACCCAGACCAGCGTGTACCCACGCGAAGTCGTCAAGCGCGCTCTGGCACACAACGCCGCGGCTGTGATCCTTGCGCACAACCATCCGTCCGGCGTCGCCGAGCCCAGCCGGGCCGACGAGTTCCTGACGCGAACGTTGCGTGAGGCATTGGCTCTGATCGACGCCCGTGTCCTCGACCACTTCATCGTCGCCGGCAATGGCGTCGTGTCGTTCGCAGAGCGCGGCTTGCTGTAGGCATTCGTGGTGCGGCCGCAAGGGTTCTTCCTTTGCTGCCCGCCCGATGAGTTGGCGCGACACCTGTCGCGTCCCATGTCCGGATCGAAATCCTTCGGTTCGGTTTTCGTTACCCCAGCGGGGATGTGCATCCCCGGCCTGGGGACAGCCGTCTCCGCATTTCCATTGGAGTCATCACCATGAAAAGCGGACGTACCCTCGTCGACCTGGCACAAGAACTGGAGCGCCAGATCGCCACCAAGCAGGACCTGGTCCTTCCCTCGTCCTTGTTGCAATGCCGTACTGATGAGGGCGGCAACCTGAAATTGATCGTCGATGCCGGGAACCACCTCGCGAGCGGTGGCATCAAGGGCGGCGGCGAGTACGGCGTCACCAGCCTCGCGCGACGCCAACTCGCCGACAAGCTGAAGATTCCGTTCGCCTACTTCGAGCGCATGCGCGCAGGCCAGCCGGACTTGCTCGACCGTAACGTCAACACCTGGCTGCAGACTGAAGGCGACCGCCGGATGATCCGCACGCTCGATGGTCAGGTGAGGGCGGTGCTGTCCGATCGCTACCGGCGGCTGGACAACTTCGACCTCGCTGAAAACGTCCTGCCCACCCTGCAGCGACTGGAGGGTGCTCGCTTCGAGTCGGTCGAACTGACCGACACGAAGATGTACCTGAAGGTGATCACGCCGCGTGTCGAGTTCGAAGTCGCCCCTGGCGACATCGTGCAAGCCGGCATCGTCATCACCAACTCGGAAGTGGGTTGCGGCACTTTGTCGGTGCAGCCGCTCATCTACCGGCTGGTGTGCAAGAACGGGCTGATCGCGTCGGACCATGCGTTGCGCAAGACCCATGTCGGGCGCTCGCTGTCTACAGAGGAAGAGTCGGTCACCGTGTTCAGGGATGACACCCTGGCCGCGGATGATCGGGCCTTCTTCCTGAAGGTTCGCGACGTGGTTGAGGCGGCAGTCTCGGAAGCCACTTTCCGCCAGGTCGCCATGAAGCTGCAGAAGACCCGTGACATTCGCCTGACCGGCGATCCCGTGAAGACAGTCGAGGTGCTGGCCAACCGCTACACGCTCAACGACACCGAGCGTGCCGGTGTTCTGCGGCACCTCATCATCGAAGGCGACTTGTCAGGGTACGGGCTGGTCAACGCTGTCACCCACTACTCGCAGGACGTCGAGGATTACGACCGAGCCACCGAGTTCGAGGCGTTGGGGGGCAAGCTCATCGAGCTGGCTCCCACCGAGTGGAAGGGCCTGGCCCACGCTGCATGAGGCGCCTGGCGCACCGTCCAAGACGGTGTTGCCCGGCTCCTGCCCTCGATCGATGTCCTCCCCCGCGCCCGGCGCAACCTCACGGTTGCCCGGGCATTTTTTGACTGTCAGCCGTGCTGACACGCTGGAGGTGCCAGCGGCGATTTGATGGGAGGCATCGTGGCCGGTGTGGAAGGTTGGAACCTGGGCTCAGGGTGATCCAGATCGACATCTACCGGCCGAGATACACCGCCGTGATCTGCTCCCTCTCATGCCCCAGCTCTGCGCTGATCGTGAGCCGAGCCTCCCGGTCCAACTCGCGCTGTTCGGGCGTCAGATCCTTGGACCTCGGACCACCGGCTGCCGGTGCCGTCCATCCTGTGAGTTCCCGGTAGCGGACCTGCGCGTACTGGTGTCGATGCCCGTGGATGCGTTGCACGCCTGCCGCTGCGCACTGGTGTTCGAAGCGCCGCAGTTGCTCGACATAGCTTCGGTCTGCAGGAATGAGGCTGCCCCTGCCGGCCAGTGCCTTGGCTTCATCGAGCACCAGGCGCTGCTCGTCGTTGCGGATCGGGATCTCGCGGGCGCGGCCGCCCTTGGTCCAGGTGTCCTTCAGCGCGAGCTTGTCGCCCCGATCGGCCCACTCCGGCCGGATCTTGATCGACTCTCCTCGCCGCAGGCCGAATGCGGCCTGCAGCCGCAGGGACATCGCGGTGTAGGGGTCGGTGATGCGGCCGAGCTCGGTGCCGGACAGCTCGCGCGCCTTGCTGACGTTGGTGACGTACTGCCGGTTGCCGATGCCGTAGTGGTCGTTGTCGCGCGCGATGACGTTTTGTTTGCCGACCTTCTCGGCCCACCAGCGCAGTTCGGCCATCCGGTTCTTGATGGTGCCGACCGCCAGGCCCTCAGCCTGCCATCGCTCGACCAGCCCCTCGACGTGCTTGGGCTTGAGGCTTGCTGCAGCCATGTGCCGGTAGCCGAGTTCTTGAAGCTGGCCCGCCACCAGGTCGAGCACGCGCTCGCGATCGCGTTGGGTCGCATAGCTGCCGTCGCGGTTGCGCCGGCACAGCTGCTTCAGCTCGTAGTTCAGATCCCGCATTCGCTGTCTCTCGGTTTGTCATCCTCTTGTCTGTCGGTTGCCCCGGGGTATCCGCTCGTTGTCGCTGGTGTGTTCAGGTCAGGTAAGTGTTTCTGTCCGTCCCGAACGCCTGAGCGCCGCGGGAACTACGAGGGACACGGGACACCACTCCCGTTTTGTGCCGAGGTCTTGCTGCTGGCCGCCGCGGCACGCGGCATTGGCTTCGATGGCTCTTGCTGCTGCAAGTCGCTCCATCGGGTTGAGCCATTCCCCAAGGCTCTGGGTGCGCCGGTTGGCGCAGTGGCTGACATGGCCCGCGGGGAGCGGGCGGGGCAGATCGCGTTGCACGGTCTGCCGTTCTGACGCGCGGTGAGCCCATCACGTGGGACCGTCACTTGCGGCTGCCCGGCATCAGCCCTGGGGCGCTGGGGCAGCGTGCGCGTCGTCACTACTGGCTGGCGCCGCGTAGTGACGACGCGGTTGGCGCAGCGGGTATCAGCAGCAGGGCGCTGGCGAAGTTGCAGCAACTGGACATGGGCTGTCGCCGCTTCGGTCTGGCCGACTGGCTTCGGCAGCGCAGCAGGCCGACGGGCGCGGCAGGGATGCCGGTTGGGGCAGGGCGGGCGCCTGTCGTGCCCGAAGCCTGACGCGTATCTCCCCGCCTTTCGGCTGCCGGGTTTCAGGAGATGAGGCCGGCGATCGCGCCCGCGTGAGCGGGCATGGGCGATGCGGTGACGGGCATCAACCGGGCTGACTCAGCCAGCGAGAAATCAAACGGGCCGATGCTGCGCCAACATCATGCGGACTGCAACAGCAGGAACTGTTGCGACCGTTTGCGGCTGCCCGATTGGCAGGGCCTTTGCCTCAAGTCTGTCAGCAAGGCTGACAGCGGGTACCGCAGTGACGGGCCAGACGGCTTACCCACCGCCGCGCGAGTCTTGCGTGAGAGGCGCCGATCGCGCGGCCGTGGATAAGCGCTTTTGATCGTCAATATGGAACGCGCAAGCCCTGACAGTTCACGCCTTTGAACGGCCATTTGAGTGAGTGTTTTGTGTGCGCCCGACTGCCTTGCCACTTCTGTAAAATTCGTCCAAGTATCGCCATTTGAGACGAAGGATGAGCAACTTAGAAAAACCCTGGCCAATAATGGCCGATTACCCGCAGACGGAGTTGGGGTGGAATCAATATGCGAACCACTGGGTTGCCCGAAAGAGAATGACTGGGGGATTAGCGCAAATTCCTAAAGCTGCGATCGAGGAGCATTGGGCTGCTATGGCGTTAGGTCGCGAGAATGGTTGGGAGGAAAGCGAGGAGGGCTAGCATTTTGGCTGCTAGAAGATTTGCATCAAATATCCCCAAGGTTGGCGCCTATTAGAGACCACTCATGTTGAACCGCCGTGACCGTCCCCCAATGTTTCCACTCGTCGGCTGCGTCTCGGTATGGCTTGGCCTCGTTAAACGCATCAATCGGGTGACCAATGGATTCGATGACTTTCTGCCCCTGCACCTGGAGGATGTCGGATACCACCAGACCGATCTCCACCTGTGACGAGTCAACCTAGGCTGTCGACCCGGGATTACCACCCACCCGGACCAACGGGTCCGTGCCTAGGTAGCCAACGCCAGCATCGTGAGCGACGGGGTCACTCGTCGGCCCTTCGCCCAAACTCCGCAGCATGTTCTGGCCAGCAGCCCCGATCTTGGCTGCGTCGCGTATCCATGCAATCGCATCTCGCTCTAGCTCCGTCTTGTGATCAGTGTTGCGCAAGCATCGAACAAGATCGTCGGCGAATCGCTCCTTCCCCCAGCCCTTCGCGATATCGAAATACCACTGCAGCGCGAGGAGTCGATTGGGACGGCACCCAATTCCAACATGGCGGCAGAAGCCTGCCATCTTCAGTCCGACGTAGTAGCCCTGCTCGGCAAGCCGCTCATAGAGCTTCAATGCATCCTCAGGCTTACGAAGCCCGCCGAGGCCGTCTTGTAGACATACGGCCAAATTGAACGTCCCCCTGGGATCGCCGAGATCGGAGGCTCGCCGCCAAAGTTCAATGGCATCGCTAATACTCCGAGCGACACCTTTGCCAAGGAAATGGCGATACCCCAAGTCAGTTAGGGCAGCAGGATCATCGTGTCGCGCGGCACGCCGTACAGCCGTCGTCTCTGCGTCCAGCTTACTCTGCCGAAGTTTGTTGATCCGTGGTAGCTCCGACAGCTGGTCTTTCACCCAGCGTTCGGCCTCATACCGGTACCACGACTCCAAAGACGGATAGAAGTCGGAGCTCACCGTGACGAACGTTCCCAGCTGGCGGATTGCAGCAGCGTCAGTCGTGCCCTGATGGGATCTAAGCGCAGCAGGAGACGACGATGCCCCATCGATATTCAGCCCTTCGATCAACTCGACCAACTGGCCCATCGACAGCGGTCGGCGCGAGGACTTCGGGCGAAACGAATACTTCGAGTTGTATTCATCAACAACCCGATAGGCAATTCCGCGACTTGTCGGCCTCGCTCGTATGCTCTTTACGTCCCATGTTGTTGATTCAAGAGAAAGCCGTGCGATCTCCACCTCGCAGTTCAGAAACTTCGGGAGATAGTCACCGCCCTCGACTCCGAATTGCACGGGAGGAAGCCGGAGATTCGACCAATCGCCGGTTGATATGGCGTTAAGAAGCCGCCGCTCAAGCTCGTTTCGGTCTTTGCCAGCGTCGGAAAGAAGCTCGTCCCAGTAAGTCTCCGGCGCAAAGTCGAGCACCGCTGCGTTGGCCAAGAGTGACAAGTTTTCCATTGGATCGTTCCTTCGACTAATCAACGGCAAGCCCATGGCAAATCACTCCAAACCGTCGAAGCGCACGTGCATCCCGTGCCCGCGCCACAAGGGTACGGGTGCCTCCTCACTGGACGCGAAGGGCTGGTTGACGCTGACAACAGCGACCGACGCGAAGTGCCCAGTAGTACTCAGCCTTGCGCAACCATCTGCAATGGCAGCCCAGTTGGTCGGGCGGTCGGCGTTGCTGGCCGGGAACTTGGCCGACCGCACGACGACCCACTCGGGTTTCCTGGTCTTGCCCACAAACCAGATCGACGGGTCGACCTCCGGGTTGCCTTGCCAGGACATCAACTCGAAGCCTTCTTTCTGCAGGTAGTCCCGGACCACCTGAACCGCCATGTCATGCACCTCACACGACGTCATCCCAATTTTCTCTTCGGTGACCAGGGACACCGGGTTGATCGGCTTTCTGGTCTCTGCGTTCAGCAAGCCCCAACCCGGCATGTCGGCCACCCAGGAGCCGCCGAAGAGCTTTTTCTTCATTGGCAGGATGCAGGCATGTCCATTGGCGTCTCTGGCGGCGGCAGCAAGCCCACGGAGGGTGCCAGGGCCCTGGGCCTTGCCGTCCACGTCCTCGATGCGGACGAAGAACAACTGATTGCCGAGCCGAAACGACAGGTGCTCCAGGAACGGCGGGTAGGGATGTGCGCGCAGCCAGGACTGGATCCCGCCATCGACTTGCTTGCTCAGGTGGAGGCCGGCAGCCTTCCAGCACGGAAAGAAGGCTTCCGTCATCTCGTGCATCTCAATGTTGTGCATACCCAAATCCTTTCTGCTACCTCGACAACCGTGTTCCGTCGGCACCGGCTGTATGGGGAGCTTTGACATCAACGGGCTCGTCCTCGATCTCCTTCCACATGGTCAGAAAGTGCTTGGCCGGGCTGCCACCACGTACGACCACATATCCGGTTCGGATCTCCTTGCGCCCCCACGTCGTCTGCCAGGGCGCCGTGAATGACCAAAGCTCCTCGTCAGCTGCGACACCTTCGATGAAGGTCTTCCAGGCTTCATTCAGGTGGCCGAAGGGCAAGTTCGGAACTGCACCAAAGGGGTCTTCCACCACTTCTCGTGCCTCGATCTGCGGGACTGTCAGTAGTTCATGCAGGTGAGCGCGCTCGACTGCGAACTCGCGTTCCTCCTGCAATGCAGACGATCCCTTCTTCGAGAAGACCTCCTTGGCCTTCATGTAGATGGCAACGGGCCAGACGACGACGATGGCCACGGCAGCGAGCACTGGCCCCACGAAGTTGTTCAGGATTCGGTACGAGAGCTTCTTTCGCTCGGGGTTCACCGCATCGAGGATTTCTCGAATCGACTCCGACTCGTGCTCTTTCGTCAGTCGGTGCGCTCCAAAGACGATGGCAAGCACCGCAGCGCCGACCCCGAGGTACCAGTACAGGTAGATCACGCGGCCTCCCCGTCGTTCTTCTTGACCCTAGGGAACACGGTCATGGCCCCGACTTCGTAGCCTTCAGGTGCGCTTTCAGACTCCGCCGTCCCGTTGTGGCGTACCCGGGTGGTCTTGACGACGCCACGCTCCAAGTGGAGAAACAGGTCTCGCTCGAAGGTGCTGCCGTAGCCCATGTGAACGTACTCGAGCTGCTTGCCCTGCGGGATGCGGATCGTGCCGGAATACCAGTGGGCGAAAACTCTGTCCGGGAAGTCCGGAAAGATGGTGGCAACCGATGCTTCGTCTCCGCTCTCCAGGGTGCCATGCAGCTCGACCAGATAGAGCCGGCCATCGATGATCTCCCAGCGACCAACGTAGCCGCGCCACAGCGCCGTGCAATTCGATTCGAAGCGCGGGTTGACCCCGCCCATGGCGAAGTAGTCGCTGAGGGGGTTGGTGCACATGGCCACATCCTCACCCTCGTAGCGGAGCTTTTCAGCAATCTGCGCTGTCATGCCCGCACTCCGAGTGACGCCAACATGGCGTTGGCCCACTGTGCGCGGTTCATCGCCCAGAAGGCCGAGTTGACGGCGATGCCTGAGGCCGCGTACAGCGGGTTCGGGAGGAAGCTGATGTAGGCCGGGTTGTTGCCCAACTTGCCTGGACACCAGGCCCCGAAGTGCGGCGGCAGGTCATGGGCGGCCATTTCCATGTTGTTGAGCTGCAGGCACACCTGGTTCAGGCGGTGCTCGTCTTTCAACTGGTGCGGCATCTGCAGCAGGCAGAACAAACCGCCGCCTAGCTCTGGGTGTGGCTGATCGGCCATGAGTTGGAACAAGGCGGTCTTGTGGTCTCCGGCCGCCGCGCTCACTGCGCCTTCGTTCAAGCCGAACTCGGCCGTCAGACCCAAGCCTCCGGTGGTGCACAGGCACATCCGTGAGAGATATCCCTCGACTTGCGCGAAGTCGCGCTCAGTCCACTTCGATGTGCCGCCTCGCTGCCCTTCGTTGGTCATGGTCCGGCGCAGCGCGCCGAGAATCGCCTCGGTGCCACAGATCGTGGTGAACATCAAAAGCGGCAGGTGCAGCGTTCGCCAAGAGTCCTCGGCTTCGTAGATCGTCAGCCTGGATCCGATGTAGACGTTGCCGCGATCTGCGCACAGGGACCCCAACGCGGCGAACGCGTTGTAGGCCGCCGTAGCCTCTGCTTCCTTGCCCTGGAAGAGGGTCAAGATAGGCTTGGGCAACTCGGTGATCATGCGCACCACCGCCCGGATCGGCCCGTTCTCCGACTCTCGGGTTTCGGGCGGCACAACCTCGATGCGGATCGTGTAGTGCTCATGGCTGGCCGTGAGGGTATTGCCCTTAAGGCTTGCCTTGATCGACGTAGGTTGCAGCATCACTATCAGATCGCCGAGCGGCACGCCGAGTGGGCTGGCATCACTTTTCTTGTTCCAGAACATGTTCGTCTCCCCTCAGGCAGCCAGTGCCGTTTTGCGTACGCCACGGACATGCTTGCACTCACCCGTGTACTCAAATCCCGGGCAAGTGCATTGCAGGTGACCGCCGCGACCGAAGGTCACCTGGTAGAACTTCTTCGGGTCTTTGGAACTCGGGAACTCCCAAGATCCAGTCTCGGCCAATGGCCCATCCTGTGGCAGTGCAGCGACCATCTCGCCAATGATGTCGATGCGGGCAGCGTCTTGACCGGTCGCACGGGCCGCCTTGTTCTCCTGCAGCAGCGCCGGGCCAAGGCGCATCAGCGTGGCTTGCAAGTCTTTCAGGATCGACGGGTTGGGCAATTCGTCAGCCTCCACCGCCTGCACCAGCTTCAACTTGGCCCCCAGAAGTTGAGCGATGTAGCCATCCAGCGTGCCGTCGGCCATCAGGTACTCCACCGTCACCTGCCGCGTCTGTCCGATGCGGTAGCAGCGATCCTCGGCCTGCAGGTGATTGGCCGGCACCCAGTCCAGGTCCTGAAAAATGACGTGCGTGGCCGCTGTGAGATTCAGCCCCACGCCGCCGGCGATCAGGTTGCACAGCGCCACCTGGACGTTCGGATCGTTCTGAAACGCATCAGTGGCGGCCATGCGCTGCTTGGCGTTGTCCGCGCCGGTGACGGTGACGGCCTTGTCGCCCAGCGTCTTCTTGTGGCGCGTGATGCCCTCGGTGTAGCTGGTGAACACGATCACCTTCTGGCCAGTCGCCAGCACATCGCGGATGCGCTCAGCACATGCCGCGTGCTTGGCTTTGTGCAGGGCCAGCCGCAGCCGGGTGATGCGGGCCAGGAATTCGGTGTCGTTGGGGCGGGAGGCGTCAGACGCCTGGAACCATGAGACGAAGTCGCCATAGGCCTTCCAGGCGCTGACGCCCTCAATTTGGACGGGCACCCAGGACCGGATCTTGGGCGGCAGATCCAGCACATCGTCCTTCTTGCGGCGGAGCATCACCTCCTTGAGCAGCAGGTTCAGTTCGGTGATGTTGGATGCTCCGTCGGTCACCCAGCCGTAGTCGTTGCGATACGCCCCGCAGTACTGCCGCGCGAATGACAGGAAGCTACGCGTGCTGGGGTGACCCACCGCGCGTAGCAGGTTGAAAAGGTCGCGCGGCCGGTTAGGCATCGGCGTGCCGGTGAGCAAGAACACCATGCGTGGGCCGGTCGGTGCGTCACGCTTGCTGTCGGCTACACCAATGATCTTGAGAACCTGCGAGGTGCGCTGGCTGGCGTTCTTGATGAAGTGTGCCTCGTCGATGATGACGCCCGTCCAGGGAATGGCACGCAACCGCTCACCGTGACGGGCAAGCATGTCGTAGTTGACGACTACCCAGCGCGCGTTGGCCGCCTCATGTCCTGGAACGCCAATGACTTCAACCGCAGCGTCCGCATCGACCATACGGATCTCGCGTGCCCAGTTGAGTTTGAGCGAGGCGGGGCAGATGACGAGCACGACGCCGGATGGCGCAGCCTCGTTGAGCGCGACGATGGCCTGCCTAGTTTTCCCCAGGCCCATGTCATCGGCCAGGATCGCCCGGCCACGCTGGGCCAGGAATTGAACGCCCGCAGCCTGGTGCGGGTACAGCGAGTAGCGTGAAAGATCCAAGATGAACTCCTCTTTAGCAGTTGTGCCGGTTGGCTGGGGGCCTGCAATTCGGATGAACTCGCCCCGGTGAATGAACCTGATGTCGTGAATTTACAGAGTCACTGGCTCATGGAGTGAGCCTGCTGAAATCAGCCTCCAGGACCCGGTTGAGGGCGTCGCGCAGTGACTTGAGCTCCGTCGTGCTGAACACGCCCTGGAACTTGACCTGATCCTCAGGGCGTCGAGCCGTTGGCACAAAGCTGATCAGCCGGAGGCTGTGGCCGTGCGCCGACGTGGCGATGTCAACCGAGAGCTCGTAGGCCGGGGTGGCCTGGATGAGTGAACGCATGAACTTCTCCTGTTTAGCCGCTTTGACGTGTGTCGGGGGCGGCAATCTGGATCAAATCCCCCCGGTCGTTCACCTATAAGGTGGGCTGACCAGCCCGTGATTTCATCGGAGCAAGATCAGTTGCGGGACGGCATCGCTACCCGCCCAGACAATCGCGTTCTGCTCCAGCCGTGTCCCCAGCGCCTTGGCCGCCTCCAAGGTCAGCCCAAAGATCAGATAGCTGGCTTCGCCGGGCCACCGGTTTGACGGGTGTTGGCCGATTCCCTGAATGCTGGCGAGGCTGCGCTGACAGAGTTCACGGCCCAGGGCTGAGTGCCGTTCGGCATTGGCCTGGTCGTCAAGGACTTGGCTGAAGGGGTTGCAGGCCGTGATGTACGCGCTGCAGTCGACGCGGTGGCGCTTCTGGGCGGCGGCCAACGCCGGGCAAGATTCGCCCACCCTCAGGCTGAATGGTTCGTCGCCGTGCGCCCTGTATTCAGTTTCCTGATAGGCCTGCACGGTGACGGCGTCGATGATCGATTCGAACAAAAAAAACCCTCCGATGTGGGAGGGCCGACGCTATACCCGCTTTGTTGCTCCAGTAGGAGCCGCATCCGCTTTCGCGTTTCCACCTTGCCCGGGAGGGCAGGTTGGCATGGGCGTCGGCCCAATTCCAAATGTGGCCTGATTGTAACGGTTTCCCTGATGCAGCTTCGCCGCTCTGCAGAAATCTCAGACCGGCTGCACTACCCGTGCATCAATGAGTGCTCGAAGATGCGCGCCCAGCCTCTCTGGAATGCACCCTCCATCGATCAGCACACCTGCCTCCATGTTCCTCTCCATCGCGTACCCCGTGAGATTCGCGCTGGTGATGAAACAAACCGTCCCGTCGGCCACGGCAACCTTTGCATGTACGCTGCCATCGACAAAAGGGTCGGCCTTTTCGCGCCAGGCATAGAGCCGAGCTTGCGGGACCAGCGATCTCATCTTTCCGATGCCGTCTATGCTTACGTTGCCGCCATGGTCGTGAGAAGACTCGAGCAGCATCACGACTTCAACGCCGCGGTCGGTCGCAAGATTCAGTGACTTCACGATGCCTGGAACGTCGTAGGCCACGAAGCTCGTAATGAAAATTGTTTGCCGTGCTGCGTTGATCACCTGCAGCAGAGCCTGCTCTGTTCTCCGAGCCGAAACGAAAGGTGTCGTCGGCCCCGTCCACACAAGCTCTATCGATTGCTCTGCAGCGACCTGCCCCACCACATGGCTCGCCGCCAGCAGCATTGATGCCAACTCGGCAGCGCTGATGCTCTCGGTTCGCCACGCATCGACCAACTCACCGACCACCGACGCGGCCGCCGGCGTACCAACCACGCCGGACAGTGCCGTGACTGCTCTGTCGGGGGTCGTTTGGCGAATCCTGGACGCGATGGACTGCACCATTTCCGGCGAAACTTGACGTGCCAGCGCGGCTACTGCGTCCAATAGTCGAGCCATCGCAATGGCCGTCGATCCAGTCATGAGTCGACCTGCACCACGGTAAGCAGATGCTTAGCACGCGAACGAGCCACGTACCTGTTCGCCCGCTCGATGGGGTCCTCAGACTGGGGTGCGGTCTCGACGATGACTATCGCGTCGGCCTCAAGACCTTTGAACCGCCGCCACGGTGCGACCAGGACACCCTTGTCGGCTCGCCACTTCTCGAAGTCGGATGTGGCCGAAACCGTCTTGAAGATCACGGACCAGTCCCTGTCAGAGCCACTGGGTACCAGCACTGCCACTTGTGAGGTCTTCAACCCACCCGCGCCGGGCATGCACCATTCCCGAACGCGCTTTCCCGCCAACTGAAAAGCGTCTCGCAACGTGGGCGCAGTCAGGAACTCGGGAACGTCTCCGATTGGTGCGCCGTCCTTCACTTTGTTCGATTGTTTGACCAAGCTGGCGCAGTGCTCAGCGATTCGAACAGTATTGCGGCAATTGACGGGGAGTTGAAACGGCGGCCCGAGTTCGCCGGGTATCGATGGGCTCTGGACATAAATGTTTTGGTTCGGATCAAAGAATACGTAGTAGCAGGCTTTGTCGTCAGGCTTGCGAAACACATCCTCAAGGCTGGTCCACCAGAGATCGTGGAAGTCCTGCCCCTCATCGACGATCACCGCTTCGAATTTGTGCGCGTCACTCAACATGGAGCACGCCTCGATCAGCTTCTCAGGCGCGAGGTCACGCCAGAAATCTGCGTCACCATCCCCTTCGGTGGCACGAAATGGAACCTTGGCTTGCCTGCACAGGTCAGCCACCAAGCCGTGATAAGTATCGATGACGAGTCCATCGCCGGCACTGTCCGGAAGCGCCTGAACCACCCAGTCCTTCAGCGGCCGGTTGTAGCAGAGGAAGAGCGTGCGCAATCCCTTTCGCGCCGACTCCTGGGCCTTGGCCAGTGCCAAGATGGTCTTGCCTGAGCCTGCAACGCCCTTAATGGCGGCCAATGTGTGGTCGCCGAGAAAATCGAGCAGGCGTTGTTGCTCAGTCGTGAGGCGATGCAGTCGCGCTTCTTGATCCTCGACCTTTCGCCAGATGACTGGGACGATCGCATAGCGCGGAAACAATGCGTCGTGCACAGATTGAACATCCTGAGACGAAAGTTTTCCATGCTGAGACAAACGAAAACGATTGAAGACCCGTTCGACACTCTCGCTCATCGCCGAACACTTGGCTGCATCCAGGAGTTGGTCAGGCACGATGCTCGGCGGCAGTGATCCCGTGTATCGGCAATCCGGGAAGGCAACCGCAAAGCCATATGTAAACGGCATAGACCGCTTAGTACCAGGCAGCACGGCTACGATCCGGTCGACGATCTCGTGCATGCTCTTACGGACTTGTTCGAATGGATCCTTGCCGAGAAGGCGCTTCTCGCCGAGAGGTGTGGTGCGATGCCACTCCATTCGCTCCGGATCAAAGTCCAGAGATCCGCCTTTCACCTCCACGAAGAGCAGGCCGTTCTCCGGGTCAAGAATGACGAAATCACATTCGCCTTCCACCACCGTGCCCTTGCGACCGTCGCCCATCCAATGGAAGCTGTGAAAAATCTCGACACGACTGGGTAACTGTCCGACGAGCGCCTGGGCAACCTTGCGTTCACCTGGGTTCTCTATCTCAGAGGGGTCGATCTTGGGGAATAAGCGCGCCAATTGGTTCTCCGGTCAATTCAAGTCTTCGACAAGCCCTACGCTCTTCAGCGAGTTCCAATCAGCGGCCGACATCTTCGCTTGGGCCAATCCGCCGTCGCCATTCACTGAAATGAGGACGAACGGTTCATCGGTGACGGCGTCTGTGCGTGTGCTCATGCCGAGAGTGCCCACCACCGCTGATACCGGCACACCGCGAAGCTGTAGCGATGGGGAGGCCATTACCACGCGCTGCCCGGCCAAGAGGTCAGCGCTTGGCACCGGCCGCACACGCACGCGGTTGGATTTCGCTCCTCTGACGAGCCGAAGCACGAAAGGCACACTCGGGAAACTCTGGGCAAGATCCGATAGCCGAAGCACAGTATCCGCAACGGGAAGTTCCTGCGATACGGCATCGGGTTGCGGGCGAGCGCCGGACGGCACGGACCGAGCCATGGCTTCGTCAGCCAATCCGGGCGAGGTGCTTGTCAGAGGGTCAAGCGAGGAATCGCGTGCTGATGGAAGTGCTCCGAAGAACGCGGCATCCACGCGCTCCAAGGTCGGAATCAGCAACGACCGATCCAGGTAGCGGTTTCCCCGTTCACAAGAGGTCTCGGCGACCAGGCTGCAGGCGTGGCACGCTGCACCGTGGAGCGACCGATCCTTCTCTGGGTCATGCTCAGAACAGAGGGGGTCGGACGAGCAGATCTTCGACCGATTCAGTGCCTGTTCGAGCAATCGCCCTAAATTCTCCGGCTTGCCGAGATCGACCAAGCCGCCCAGCGTGCCGTCGGAGTCCGCGGCGGCCGTGTAGATGAGGATGCCAGCTTGAGGCGCGTCACCAGCCGTGTCCGCATAGATTCGCTCGCGAATGCTCGCCGCGTTGTACCCGCACTCCAGCGCAAGTTCTCGGATCAAGAGATGGGAGAGCGTGTGGAGCATCGCATACCGGATGCCCGGGTAGCCTTCGGTCGGGTCGAGGTGGCGGGAGTTTCGCCAACCCTTGTGTCCACCACGCAGCATCTTGTCGACTGCCTGGACAGCCGCAAGGGCCTCCCAAGCGACGAGTGCCTTCTCATCGAATTGGACGAAGATGCCCTCGCCATGAACCTGATTCGCAGGAATCCAATCGGCTTGGCCGCGCGAAAGTTTTGCCATCTGCGGCCGCTCGCCGGAATTGCCCGATTCCTCCGGTGCCTCGACCCGAGTGAACCCCATGAGCGCATTGACTTCACGGAGTCGTTCTAAAAGCAGCACCCTGCTTATGTAAGGTCCGAAAGCCGTCGGCGTACTCACCTTCTTGCTCATGAAGTGCGGGTAGTCGGTGGGCGGGTTCGCTTGGGTCAGGACATCCCACTCGGGGCCCTTGATGTCTGATTCTTCGGCGGTCGCCGGCACACCGCCGCTTCGATGCGCTTCGATGGCAGACCAAACCACTGCCGGATCGTGCTTCTCTATGCCTTGGGCTTCCCCGCGCTTCTTGAGCGCCTTGATCGTTCCCTTCAACTCCAAGACATCTTCGACATCGCAGAAATCATCCCAGTAATCGATGATGATTTGATGCAGAGGGGACACGTTGGGCTGAGGTATCGCCAGCGCCGAGAGCGTGACCGGGAACCAACTATTGGTGGCGCCCAGCAGGACTGCCCGAGCCTCCTCGCCGCACCCCGCGTCGAAATGGTCCAGGTGCGGATGGCGCCCTCGACATGATGGAAGGTTTTCCTTACCCGCCTTTCCGAACGCCTGCGCCAGGCTCCGCGAGGCCGGGCATCCGTCGCACTTGACCCACAGATTTTCGGTCTGCATCGATGCACCGCTCTCGAAGAAGCGCAACGTTCCTTTGCACGAGCTGTTGCCCCCATGGACGAAGTAATGCCACGGAAAATCATCGAGGTGGCCGTCACGGCAGGCCAAGAGGAAACGCGCGGGAACCGCATCGGCATCTTTGGCTGGTTGGTCACCCTTGGATCCACGGCATGCGGTATGAACGAAGCGTGTCCTCTCCGGCCTGACTCTGTTCTCTTTGATCTGGAAGAGGCCTGTGTCATACGGCGACAGCAGGCCGCATTTCACGCAGCGCATCCATCTCGGAAACGGTCTGACCGGGACGCCGACGAAGGCCTCGGCCGACCATGGATCCACCCGGTCACCCTTGTGGAACGGCGGCATGCGTAGGCTCTCGACCTGCGGCCCCAGCACTTTCCTGACGGCGGCCAGAAGCCGAACCTCCTGGATGGGCTGACAGCGGTCCTTATCCCAACGGTCGATCCCGAGCGTCACTACCGAGACGCTCGGCAGGTCGACCAGTGCCCCTGGACCGTAAGTCCAGAGCAATTGGCTGGGCCTGACCTCACCGACAGGGGTTTGATGCGTCGGGGTTGTGTTCGTTGTCGCCATACTCAATCCTCGTCTTTCGCAGCCACGCGAGGTTTCCAATCAGGGGCATCCGTGATGTGACCCTTGTTCATGATCAATCGAACGCCAGGCTCAACCTCGCGCATGGACATCGGTACGGTCCAGTTGTCCCAGGCCTTTAGGCCCGGCGATTTGATCAAGGCGACTGTCATTGCGGCCTGTGCGCCGTGCTTCTCGTAAGCGAGGGTTCGGCCGCCAACACTCGCCGCCTTTGCCCACTCGTCTGCTCGCTCCTTCAGCTCGTGCTGGCTCAGATTCCTTGTGCTCGGGAGCTCACTGATGTCCCACGCACGCTTGGTGATGACCTCGATGGCGTCCATCATCTCGGCCTGATTGGATGCGCCCAGCATGCTGGCGCCATCGTTTGGACTGAAGCCCTCGTTGTCGAGGCGCACGAGGCTGAGCAATGTCCCAGTCAGACCCCGGTCCATCGCTCGTGGCGAGAAAGGCGTCACCGATTGGGCTTCGACGTGCTTGTAGAACGTCGCGTGGTAGTGCTCGAAGGTTTCGTAATGGGACAGGTCGCGCGGCCTGGCCCAAGTCAGGACGGTGCAGACCAATCCCGGAAAGGAACGTCCGACCCGGCTAGTGGCCTGGATGTATTCGGCCGTCCCCTTGGGCTGGCCGTTCACGGCCATCAATCCAAGCCGATTCACGTCGACACCCACCGACAGCATGTTGGTAGCCAACACGACATCGATCGCTCGCGTCTGATCCTTGTCCCAGCGGGTCACATACTTGCCGGCGGTGGCGTCGAACTCGACCTTGAACTTGACCTCCAACTGGTCCAGATACTTCGGAATGTCCTGGCTGGACACTCGAGACGTGAGCTCGCGGATGTTGCTGATGCTTCGCTGGGCGAGTGCCGGCCGCTCGACCATGCTCATCTGAACACGGTATGACCGAGTCTGAACGTCGTCCTCGGCCAGGCGCTTCATCCCGCCCAACTCGCGCAGCGAGTTGAAGTAGCCCACCATCGTCATGTATGGATCGGCAGGCTCCCCGAAGCGATTGAAGAGCTCCTGGGCCGCAGTCAGGAAAGCCGTGTAGACGCGGATCAGCATCGCCGGACGCGAACTTCCAGGAGAGCAGACCCCCAAGTACCGACGTCCCGGTCTGTCCTCGATGCGCCGCTGGATGGAGAAGTAGTTGTCCTCCACGTCCAGCCCGTGCGGGGGGAACACCGAGACACGCCGCATGAAGACGTTGCGGACCTGCGCATCCGCCTTGCGCACGGTTGCGGTCGATGCGATGACCTTCGGCTTGATCATCTTCTCACCGAGCTTCCAACCGCACAGCTCGTCGACTGCGGTCTCGTAGAGGCCCACCATGGTGCCGAGTGGCCCGCTGATCAGGTGGAACTCGTCCTGAATGATCAAGTCCGGAGGGCGAATCGGGCTGATCAGATTCACCGTGGCCTTAGGCATCCCTCGTCCGGCTTGATGCCCCGTGTTGCACTCACAGCTCGGCCAAACCAAGCCGTGGCGCGTGCATTCCTTGGACGCTTTCCCGAAGAGTGTGCGCACCTGCCCACGCCAGGACATCATTGCGAACTTGTCCACGGTGGCGATCATCATGCTCGGAGGGCGGCGATAGATCTCCTCGTCGACCGTCAGCACTGGAATCCCATCTCCCTTGGAAAAATCGCATCGCTTGACCGGATCGCCACAGAAGATGCGGGTACGGCTGACTCCCCGGTCGACTTTCACATCACGCTCGGCCTTGATTTCCGAACCACACCATGGGCAACTGGTCAGCTGCGCAGGTGAAGCAGCACCCCCGTTGTATCGGTTCGGATTACGGAAGTCGACTATCGCTTCATGACTCTGTTCGGTCGTACCGGGCGTGACGCCATTGCCCACCCACAAGCCGATACTGAAGGTCTCCGCGCCGAGAGACTCGTCGCCCGCCGCCACCGCATTTCGTCTCAATACTTCCATCGCACAGATCAACGCAGTGGCACGCTGGAACTGCTGCAAGGTCAACAAGCGCAGCGTGTACCTCATGATCACGGCCAGCCCACGCGAGCCGTCGTAACCGCCTAGATTCCCTTGCATCCGACGGATCGCCATCGTGAACGCCGCCACGCCCAGGTAGGCCTCGGTCTTGCCGCCGCCGGTCGGAAACCAGAGCAGATCGGCATAGGCGTCGATGGGCTCGACACGATCGGGATGCAGCGGATCAGCCAGTGACGGGATCGAGAGCAGCAGGAACGCCAGCTGGAACGGACGCCAGGTCCGGTTCTTCTGGACGTCGAATTGGCCGACGGTGACGTCCTTGCCGCGCCGAACCTCCAACGCATATTGGCTTCGCACGCGCTGCGTGGCCATCGCGCTGTTCGCGAACCGAAAGGCGGCCAACGCGTTCTTGTCGATCTTCAAGGTGTCGATGCCCTGCTGCAGGCGCAGCCGGATCTGCTCACATCGCGCCATCGCCGCGCGGGCCTGTGTGTCGTGGCCCTGTACGTCAGCGCCGATCCGCCCGCGCTGCTCTGCGATCCAGTCCGAATAATCCTTCGTCAGCAGATTCAACGCATCGACCAGCGCATCGACCTCGAGCGCCGCCAGCTTCTGCATGTCGAGCAGGCCGCTGCTCAGCATCTCCCTCATCGCGGGCCGGTCCGAGGCATCCGATCCCGGCGTCTCGGTGACCTGCACCTCGTATTGCGGCATCACGGTCGTCCGCACCTCCGTGGCCAGCGTCACGTCGCCCGCGGTCACGGCGTGGACGGCAACGCCATGCCCTACCGCGAACTCGACACGGTTTCTGTAGATCATCTCCAGCGCCTCACGCTCCGGATCCGAGCCGTCTGACGCGAGTACCGGCCGGCGGCGGAAGATGGCACGTTCGGCCGCGTCGGGCATGGCTCGGGCGACGAGCTCAGGCTGGAAGACCCATGCCGAGTCACTGTTGGTCTCGGGTTCCACCTGCGCGTTCACCAAAAACAGGGTCACCAACCGATCGCCGTTCAGATTCCTGGCCCTGACGGAGCCCTGCACCAGGACCTCGGGGCGATTGGGGTCGGGCGTCTGAGGTTTGACCACGCCCTCGGTGAGGGGCAGCACGACAGTGCCGCCAGAGGGGATGCGCTGCCAGACCTTGGCCTTCTGCCCATTGGGTTTGACCTGCTCGTGGTCCTCGTTCCCGAGCCGCTCATAGCAACCCCAGAGGGCCTCGATCTCGATCCGCTCGACGTCGCCATCCACGCAAAAGGTCAGCCCGAGGCTGCTCGGCACGAGGGACTGGTTGCTGGCCGCATCCACCTCATCGGCACCTTCAGTTCCGCCGCCTCCCCTGACGGTCGGTGAATCGACAGTGGGCTTCTGTGCCTTGACCGTCAGATCGGCCGGGTCCGTGTCATCGCCGTCTCGGGAGGCGACAGGGAACTCTTGCCCACGCTCGGCCGTCTCGCGTGGCGCGAGCTTGCCCACCAGGTAGCGATCGCGCACACCCATGTCCACGATCAGCTCATCCGGTCCACCCGCAGGGCCCAGCAAGTCGTCCATCACGGCCAGCTGCAGCAGTTCCCGGATGTAGGCCTGGTCGACGATCGTCGGGATGTCGGCGACCGGCTTGTGCACCAGCTTGGGCAGTTCGCCCTCGAAGTCTTCCCAGCGAATCCGACTGACTCTCCCGGCAGTCGGCTGGCCAAATGCGGCAATTTCGGCCGATGCATCCGGACCCACCACAGACACCCTGTCGAAGTAGAGGGTCGTCGTGCGTGCATCGGACCGAATTCGCAATATCCGGCCGACGCGTGTGACCCGGCCCGCGGCGTTGAGGATCACCACCCAGTCGTCTGTCGCGAACGCCTGGTAGCGGTCTCGGTCACCGTCCAGCACGAGGACATAGGGTGCAAGTCTGGTGTCGCTTACAAGGCCGGGATCGATAGCGACCCACGCGCTGGGGGGGTGTTCAACGCCTGTTGTCATGTGCTGCTCTCATAGCTTGAATTCGTCGCCCAACAGGGCGTCTACTCTGTCGACGGAGTTGTAGCCGTTCCTGATCAGGATCTCGGCGATGTCGCGCCCCGAGATGAAGACGATCGGGTGCCGATCCTCTCGCACCTCCTCGTAGGCTTGCCTTGCCACCACGGATGTCGTGACAAGCACCCCGAACTGCCTGTGCCGTACACGGGAGATGAGCCGAGAAACCTCTCGCACGCCGACGGTATTCGGCGGCCCACCATCGAGCGGGGGGCGATAGCACTTCGCCTCCAGCGAAAACTCGGCGTACACGGGGTCGTCGCCCAAGCCGAGCAGGTAGCGGCCAATCGCGTCCCTGCCGCCGTCGATTGACCCGCGCGTGATCTCATCGACGATCACGCGTGCATCGGTCATCTGGTAGATGCGTGCAGCAAAGGCCTCAAAAGCGATAGGCGCTTCTTTGAAGTGGTGCCACACGCGCCCAAGGATGTCGGCTTTCAGTGATGTATCCGGAGTCTGCTGCTCTGCCGTTCGGATGACCGTCGTCGGCTCCGCCGCCAGCGGCACATACCTCCCCGATGCTCGCCAGTCGACCCAGGCCTTGGGCGCATTTTCTGATTCGGAATTGCCTGCTGCCAGATCAAGGATCCAGGCGCGCCGGATGACAGCGACATCCAGAACGGTGAATACGGCGCGGTAGTTTTGGAAGCGCTGCCCGTCAGATGACTTCCAGACCGCGATCAAGTCCTCGGTAGCGGACAAGCCTGGGAACCCGGGTACTGCAAGCCCCTTGAACTGCACCGACCGAGCGCCACCCGAGGTCGGAAATTTCTTGAAGATCAAGAAGGGTGCGATCTCAGCACGCGGGTTGGTGTCGTCGTGCAGCCGGTCGAAAGCATGCCGAAGCACCCTGTTGCCGCCGGCACGGGTGTCGTGGAGTTCGTGGCCGGGTGTCTTGTTGTCACCGTAGTAGACGAATCGCCCGGTGTTGAGGTCGAGCGTGTCGGGCCAATCTCTGTCCTCGCCTGTGCTGAACAGAACGACCCAGTTCCTGCGCTCACCGCGACCCGACACTCTGAACCCACCCATGTTGCCGGATCCGGGCAATAGCTTGGAGATCGGTTCACCAGCAAGCTGGCCGTCCGCACTGCTCTCGTAGATCGCGTCGACGACGAGGTCGGCCAAGGGTAACTGGGAGAACGGTATGACCTGACTCACCGATCGGCCCCAACAGCGCGATACCGCGTTCCGCGCTTTTCACCTTGACGTTCGACCGTTCCCCCCGAAATTAGCTCTGCGATCGCGGCGTTCCATTGCCCGTCCGTGATTTTGGTGAAGCCAAGGATGTCAGCTTTGGCATACCAACCGGCGCGGCCCGCCAGGAAGTCGAAGATGGTGGTGGCGGGGGATGCCAATGGACGGTACGGCTCAGCGGCCGTGGGAAGCCGCCCCTGATTCGTTGCCCCGTCACCAAAGTCGAACGAGGGTTGGGGAGCCGCCCCGGGGACTTTCGGACGGGCCACGCTCTTGACGCGGGCCACAGCGTCGTCATGCAGACCTCGGTCGACTTCTTCCTGGTAGCGCTGACGGTTCAAATCCGCCAGCCGACGCAGCACCTCGACGCGCGCAGATTCGCATATTGTGAAACGGATTCGGTCGTTCTCCGGGAGGTATGCCACCTCGTGGAAACCATGACTGAGCTCAATATCACCCCAGGAATACGCCTGCGCGACAGCAACATCTAGAGCTTGATGTACTTCTCGTAGTTCATCAATATTCGGAATCTGACTGGCAACGGTATGAAAGTTGTTATAAAGCTTGGTTATTCCGACGTTCCACTCCAACATCAGCCTCCTCCGAATTACTGAGAGCCTCTCTCCAAATCTTGCTATGTCAGCTTGCTGAGATGGCAAGAATGGATATGTTTCAAAGCAATCAGTTGGAGCATACCTGAGACAGGTTCCTAAGCGCCCCCCATACGCAAAGGCCCAGTTGACATGCAACGCAGATGCCAACTCTCCGAATCGTGACCAGCTATCGTCGGCAATGATTCCAAGAGCGTGCGAATAAACCATATCGGCAGAAACCGCGGAGAAGCCGGCATACTTACTTGCTTGGGTTGCAAACGCAAACACGACAGGTAGCTGCTCTTTGCTCGGCAACCACTCGTTGGGATGCCGCTCAAACTGATGGCCGCGGCCGATTGCGTGATAGAGCGCAGGACGTTTTTCACCAAATTGCCACCAGCGATCAGGCAGTGGCTTTCGCAGAACGAATTCACCGAGTTGGTCGCGGCGTTGTCTTTCTGGTTTCACCCTATCTTCAATCCATTGCCAGGGTAAATAGTATTTTTGTGCGCGCTCCTCCGGCCAGTCAAAGAAATTGATGACCCAGCGGCTTGGTCGTTGCTCCGAGTCTGAATTCAGGTCATCGCCGTTGATGTAGGGGAAGATCACTTCGGCATTCTTCGGATCGGCATCCAACATGCGGCGCGATTCTTCGGGTGAGAGCACGAAACCCATTCCTTGTGTTATTGAGCCTTGGAAAGCGATGCCATCGTTAGCCTTCAGACGCTTCGGACTCCATTCCGCCCGATCGGAGAGGAACGCTGAAATGAACGGTGCCGGTTGTCCGAGCAACGTTCGCTCACCACGCCACTCACCTCTATGTATGTGCACCCGACTGGTCACGACCGCTGCCTTCCCGGGCCAGGGTTCGTTTGGATATGCGGCGTGTATGACAGCACCCGCTTCGACCATCGCTTCCAATCCGACCTGTCTGGTGTCGCCCTCGGCGATGGTATTGACCGCCAACATGCCGAAGTCGCCCCCGACTCGCAACAGACTCCAGACTCGCAAGAAGAAATAGGCCACGAGATCTGCTGACCCACGCCGTCCTTCTGCAACATAGTTGACGAGCCAGTCGCGGAAAGCAGTCCCCGCGACACCAGTGATCCGTTGGCCCCCCAAGAATGGAGGGTTGCCGACCATGCCATCGAAACCACCACGCACTCGGTTGAACACTTCCGGGAACTCGAGCGGCCAATGGAAAGGCCGATGCCTGGGCTTATCTGCCGGCGTGTCGGTTGCGAATGCCAAGACCGTGCGTCGAGCGACCGGTTCGATGGCCTCGCTGTCGCCATCAATGGCCCTTCCCGCTAGGATCGCAAGGGTTGCGGTCGCGTTGGCCAAGATGTTGGCATTGCCGCCGGACGCAAAAACCTCCCCGATGAACGCATCAGCGATGACCTCTGGCACTTCAAGCTTCTTTCGCGCATCGGCATCCAGCCGTGCCATCGCCTCGACGTCTCGGATGTCGCGGATCGGCAATGCCCGCAGCCTCTGCCGCAACTCAATCGCCTCATGAACGGCCCGCTCGATGTCCTGCCCGAACAGGCGTCGCTGACCTTTGCCGGTCGGCGTCATCGAAAGTTCGGTGAGCTGATCGAGACGATGAATGCCCAGCAGGCTGTTGCCGCTGCGAAGGTTATGGTCGAGGAAGCCGAATGGGCGGCCTTTGGCCAATGTCACCAGCCAGATGGAGAGCTTGGCAAGTTCGACAGCCAGCGGATTCAGGTCGACTCCATACAAGCATCTCTCGGCGATGAGTCGCCGGGCGATCATCGTGCGGGCGTCGATGTCGCGCGGCAGCAGCTCTTTGCCATTCGCTGCGTCCAACACCGTGCCATCGACGCTCACCACCCGTCCGGTGGTCTCTGCCAAGGACCAGGCTTCGACGAGGCGTTCGGCCAGCCAGCGGCAGGCCTGCACCAGGAAGGCGCCAGACCCCATCGCCGGATCGCAGATCTTGAGCTCGAGAATCTCACTGGGCGACTTCAAAACCCATTGATCTCGCGGCGTTCCCTCGGCCGGCCCGACATAGACGACCGGCGTGAGCGTCTCGATGACGATGGCTTCGGTCAGCGACTTCGGCGTGTAGTGGGCGCCAGTTTCTCGCCTATCGGAGCCCGTGGTGACGATGAAGGAGCCAGCAGGGTAGACGAGCGGGTAGCCCCAGGGATCGGTACGGACCAAGTGTGCATAGCGCTGGATGCGGTCGCGAAGTTCGGCATCGCCGTGGCAGGCTGCCAGCAGGCGCCCCGCCAGGGCATCATCGACGGGCTTGGCCAGATCGTTGCGGATACGGCTGGCGGAACTACCGCATCGGTCCTGCAGGAGTTCGGCAAGTCGATCGACACCCTCCGTCGCGGCCGATTCCAACTCGGTCACTTTGATCCATGGTGCCCTGGCATTCCTGGTGCCGTCGAGTTCCAGGGTGACCTCGTCGGTTCGTTTGACGGTGCGCTCCAACAGGCCTTCGTAGACATGACCGACTTGTTCGACGTCCAGCCCGGCATAGGACAGCGTACGGCCCTCGAATTGCTGAATGGCCCGTAGCAACAGCAGGACGGTGCGGTTGTCGATAGGCAAGGGCTTGGCCATGTCGGTGCGCCAATTCGAGCCTTTGACACGCCCCTCCAGGAAGGGGAATCGATCCGGATCGAACAGCGAGCCACCCAACGCCGGCAGGCGCAGGTTCTCATGCTCGATACCGCCGAAGACCGCGCGGAAGGTCGCCAGCAGGCGCGACCAGGCATCCCAGCGACGCTCGAGGACCCCGTCCGACTCTGCAGTCAACTGCATGCGCAGTGTGGAGATGGCGTAATTGGCCTCGTAGCGCTCGTCGCCCAACAAGAGCAAGCCACGCTCCTCTGCGGCGAGCAGGAAGACCAGGCGCATCATCACCGTCAGGGCAGCCTCGTAGAGTTCGGGCGCCGTCACGTTGAGCAAGAGTTCGCGATGACGGTCCTGATCGGCCTTGTCGAGCGCCTGGATCAACACTTCGACGGCCCGCCGAACCTGCTCGCCCAAGGCCTCGGTGACTTCGTCCTGGTACTTCAGCGAACGGTCCAACAGTGCGGGCAGGCGCTCGGCCTCATCGCCGAAGAAGCGACGGATGCCCAGCAGATGCACGAAGGCCTGCAGGGTGACCGGTTCTTGTGCCCAGATGCGCGCATACCAACTGGCGAACGAGGTGACGGCACCCACCGGGGCGTCGATCAACATCCAGCGTTCGCCGTTGGTCACCAGCCCTAAACGACATCCCGTGGCGCGGCACAGCTGCACCATCCGCTCTGCCGGCGTGGCGGCCCAACCGTCCAACTTCCGGGTCGCGTCGAGGTCGGTATCCTGCGCAAAGACTTGGATGAGCAACAGGGGTTGGTTCGCACGTAGCTCGTCGACGACCGCCATGTCCGGTGACAGCGTGATCGCATGTTCGGGTAGCTCGGTCGCCAAGTTGGCAGCACACCAATCCGCGCGCTTCAGGACGCTGACCCGCCGATCCGCATTGAGCTCGAGGCCGCGGGAAAGCACTTCGTCCACCCAGGCAGCATGAAGCGCCGGAATTTGAGGATCGCCCGTCTCCAGCGCTTCACGCCATTCCTCGTAGGTCTGCCGCAGGCGCTTGCGCTTGAGGCCATCGAGTCCCTCCAGACCCGTCGGGAAGAACTCCTTGAGGACTGGAACAGCGAGGAACGGGCCAGAGATCTCGATGAGTCTCAGCCAATCGTGTTGAAGGTCGTCGGCGCTCATGCGGCTCTGCCCATCGTGGCGGATTCGGGAACCAGGAAGATGATGGCAACTGGAAAGGTTCGGTCGGCCAACTTGGCATAGCGGGCTTCGATGGCCTCGACTTCCTGAACACGCTCGGCCGGGATGCGCTGGAGCCGGGCCTCCAACGCCGCAATGTCGCGTCTGAGCTGGGTTCGCTCATCATCGGAGAACAGCGAGAGCTGTTCAGGCTGCTGGTCCTTGATCAGTTCGCCTCGGATCGACTTCTGGAGCTCATCGAGTACGGCGACTATGTCGTCGGTTTCTTGTCGCTTCCGGGTCTGGAGCGTATTGGTCAGGAACTTCAGTCTGTCTTTAGACCGCGCATCGATCGACTGCAGGATGCCTGGGTTCAAGCGGTCGAAGCGAACTCGGAGCGACTCGAACATCGCGGCGCTCGCGACCAACGGCTTCGAGCTGTCGAGCCACTGCTGCACACGGGTGACGCTCTCCTCGCGCCTAAATGACTGGTCACGCAAATGGCCACCCGCGATGGTCAGCTCTTCGTGCAATCGGTGGTGGTTGCCCCCGGTGATGACCAATCGCGAGACGACGACGACGGAGGGGCCGTCGATCTGACCTGGGGGGAGTGAACGCACGGTGACTCGGTGCAATCTCTTGACGTCATCCCGGGCCCAGACCTCGGCGCGCAAGAGCCGCAGGCACATCTGGACCAGTCGGTGGTTCAGATGGACCAGCACGACGTCGTCACGCCCCTTCGCGACGGCATGGTCGAACGTGATCGGCCGAATGATTCCCGTCAGGTAAGGGTCTTCCAGTCCCTCGGCGCACCTTGCCCAAGAACCGGCCATGGCTGGCATCCTGAAGATGCTGCCCGCGGACGCGCCGGTCAAGTCGGCAGGCTGGAGCGAAGGTTGACCCGCCAGCGCGAGACCAGTCTTCACCGCCATCAGGATGTGGTCAGGCCTCAGGTGATATTGATCCTGCGTCTCCAGTAGGCGCGTATGGAGGGCGGCGACCCGGGCCTCTATCGCGCGCTCCGCACGCACAAAGATCTTGCCCTTTTCGATCTTGGCGATCTTGGCCTCGGCGATGCGGGTGTCGAGGGTCTTCAACGTCCCTTCGATCAATCCTGACATTTGCGGAGCGATGACTGGGTTGACGCTGCCCATGTCAGCCCGCATCGATTCCAGCTTGCGCAGCGCACGGAGGATGTCGTCGCCGTGTCCACCAACCGTGACTTGACCGGCCGCACCACCGTCGACCGGGTGCCAGATCAACACTTCGTTCTCGCGCTGCCCGTGACGGTCGATACGACCGTTGCGCTGCTCCATCACGTTGGGGTTGTAGGGGATCTCCAGGTGGATCAGGTAGTTGCAGTGCTTCTGCAAGTCGATGCCCTCGGATGCCGCATCCGTGGCGAGCAGGATTCGGATCGGCGAATCCTTTGGCGAAGCTTGAAATGCAGCCTTGATGGGGCCCCGTTCATCCTGGGAAAGCCCACCGTGGAGCAGGCCGAGCCGATCGCCGCCATAGCCATGGCTGGCAAGGATCTCGTGCATCCATTGGTGTGTGGTGCGGTACTCGGTGAACAGGATCACACGCCGATCGTTCCACTGGCCGCCTGGCTTCAGGTGGGTCGCCAGCCAAGCCAGGATGGCCGTGGCCTTGGAGTCAGTTTGGTTCTTGGCGCGCTGGGCCCAATGCCTGAGGTCGGTCAGCATGAGCTGTTGTTCAGGCGACAGCGGCTCGGCCAGGCGGGAGGCCTCTTCGACCGCTTCGGTTTGGGCGGCCTCGAAGGACTGGTCGTTCGCGTAGTCTTCGTCGGCGCGGAGGATGGCCTTGCGCAGGATGCGCTCGGTCATCACGTCCTTGGGCTTGCGACGCCCGCCCTCGGACAGCGTAGCGACGTGCTTTTCCAGCGTCGACGCGAAGGCTGAAGGCGAAGAGAACAATCGCTTCTTGAGAAGCTGATTGACGAAGGTCGTGCCAAACGAGCTGCCGCCCTTCTCGGCGTCCTTCTCACGGCTGGCACAGTAGTCGCTCAACTTCTGATGGACGTCCCGCTCCTCCGGCGTGTATTGGACTGCCAGCGCCTGCAGTTTGCGTTGGGCATACAAAGGCTTGCCTTCGGCGTCGACCAAGTCGCTCTTCAGGCGCCGGATCATGACCTGGCTGAGCTGCTTGTCATCGGGCAGGATATTCCGGGCGAACCGCTGGTCATCCAGCAGCTCGAGAAGCGAGGTGAACGACTCCGTGTAGCCGTTGTGCGGCGTCGCGGTCAGAAACAATCGGTGTTGGAAGTGCGGGCTGATCAGGCGGACGAACTTGGTCCGCTGGCTCTCGAGCGCGTAATGCGCGCCCGCGGCAGGGGCGATGTTGTGCGCCTCATCGACCACCAACAGATCAAACTTTCTGTGAATACCGGGTATTGGCGGCAGTACGTCTCGCATCGCACGCAGACCTTCACCGCTCTTGACCCAGTCCATCGAGGCGATGAGCCGGGGGTGGGAAGTCCATGGGTTGGCGTGGATGCCGCGCTCACGGCGCAGCTGCTTGATGTACTCGGTATCGACTACGCAGAAATCGAGGCCGAACTTCTCGAGCATCTCGACACGCCACTTCTCTTGGAGCGAAGCCGGGACGATGATCAAGACGGTGCGGGCGCGGTGCCGTATCAGCAGTTCCTGGATGACCAGCCCCGCTTCGATCGTCTTGCCCAGGCCGACATCATCAGCTATGAGCAAGTTGACGCGAGCCATGTCGATGGCGCGAACAAGTGGATCGAGTTGGAAGTCCTCGATGCTGACGCCACTGCGGAAAGGCGCCTGCAGGAATCCGCGGTCAGCGTTGGTGGCGGCTCCCCAACGCACAGCATCCAGGAAGGCATCGAGAGTGTTCGAATCATCCTGGCCGGTGATTGAAGGCAGGCCGGCGCGTTCGATGACCTGCGCGCCCGGCTCGATCTCCCAGATGACCTCGAGTTCCTCACCGAGCCCATCCTCGTCGATGGATGAGAGGGTCACGCAGTTTTGCGATGCCGAATTCGACTCCAGCGTCGAAGAGTTCACTTCGGCCACGACCCACTGGCGCCGCCGAACTTCGACCAATTGGCCAGGCTCGGGGCGAGCGCGGTAGGCCTGGTTTTCGATGTCAGTCGCCGTTTGCATTCAGTGTGCCGACCTGTTGTTCAGTTCTTCGTACGTGGAGTGGCGGGTACTTCGCGAAGGCTCGACCTGGCCACCGTGATCAGTTCGATGACGGTCTTCGAAGCTTCGCTGGGAGCCTCGTGCTCCCAGATCCGCAGCACCATCCAGCCTTCGTCGCGCAACCTCGCGGTCGTATCGGCATCCCGAAGGCGATTCGCCTCGATCGTCTGCCGCCAGAACTCGGCATTCCTCTTCGGCCAGGTGGCGTGCACTGGGCAACCGTGCCAGAAACAGCCGTCGACGAAGACGGCGACCTTCAGCCTCGGGAATGCAATGTCCGCCATACGGCGAGGCTTCTTGATGACGGCGTAGTTGACGCGGTAACGGAGACCACTTCGGAAGAGTTCGCGACGCAGAGCGACTTCGGGTTCAGTCCCTTGCTGCCGGACGTTCGCCATGCGAAGACTCGTCTCCGGGGAGGGGCGCTCGACGCATGGGATTGACATGCCCATTTCAGCTTGTCATCTGCTCGAAACGGATGTGAGGTGCGCGTGGATGCTGCGCGCGATGGCGCGACCGAGGTCGACCGGGACTGCGTTTCCGATCAGTCTGCCAAGAGCGGTGAAGTTGACTTCACCGCCCTTCGGCACGAAGGCGTAGTCCCGAGGGAAGCTCTGCAGGATCGCCGCCTCTCTCAAGGAAATCGCTCGGTCTTGCTCAGGATGACCAAAGCGGCCGTTGCCGAACCCGTAACACTGGGTCGTCATCGTGGGCGCAGGCTTGTCCCATTCCATCCGACCATAGACTCCTGGATAAGTGCGTCCGGTTTCGGCCTTATGGCAGTCGCTGACCAGATCCTGCGGCCAATCCCGCCACGTACCGCCGGGTTTTGAAGCCCGAATCCGTTCTAGATTCTTTTGGGAGAGCGTCGACGAGGCGTGCAACTTGTCCCTTGGCGCAGACTCGCCGGCGTACAACGCGCGCAGTCGACCGATGGCTTGACGTACGGTCTTCGGCTCTCCGTGGGTCGGCTCGATCATCCGGATTTCGCCGTGCCTGGATGCCAGCAGCACCATCCGGCGCCTCACCTGGGGAACTCCGTATCTGGAACTGTCTACGACATCAAACCAGACCCGGTAGCCAAGTCGCCGCAGGGTGTCGACGAAGTCATGGAAGACGGCATGTTTGGCAACGGTCGGCACGTTCTCCATCGTGATGACATCGGGACTCGCGCCTTCGGTGAGGCGGGCGAATTCATAGAGCAGCCCCCACTTGCCATCTTTGCCGTCCAGCTCATAGCGCTGCGCGTAGGTCGAGAAGGGCTGGCAAGGGGCGCAGCCCGCCAAGATGGTCACATCTGCGTCACCAAAGAGGTCTCGCAATTCAGCAGGCGTGACCGTCGTGATGTCGCGTTCGAGGAACCGTGCGTCGTTGTTGGTTTCATAGGGAAAACGACATGCAGGGTCCAGGTCGATGCCGGCAACGACTGGCAGTCCTTCGCGAACGAAGCCATGAGTCAGGCCGCCCGCACCGCAGAACAGATCCACACAGGAAATCTTGGTCACCTTGTCACTCCTCCTTTCGCGTTGAGCGCTTGTTTGTTCCGAACGAACCATCCGTTCAACCGTTCCTCACTCCTCTTCCTGAGATCCAGTTTCTGCGGCACCGCCAGACCGAATCCATCCATCGACTTCTGTTGCCTTGAACTTCCACAGCCGTCCGATCCGATGCGCCGGCATGTTCCTTTTGCTGATCCACGCATACACGGTGTCTTTGCTGACACCGGAAGTTTTCAAGCTACTTGTCGCATTTGTGGTTTGACTGTATCTAGTTGTCTGATTTGAATTTCTGAGTCGGAGTTTCCCTTTTTTTCGTTGGTGTCTGGGTT